>Ga0209295_1000684_pt1 | contig 14100 bp, 9 predicted proteins | sample Porto_5metaG_FD_187428 | JGI IMG/M metagenome (GOLD analysis project Ga0209295, IMG submission 187428) | Marine algal microbial communities from Porto, Portugal - Porto_5 metaG (SPAdes) (version 2) | ecosystem: Host-associated > Algae > Red algae > Unclassified | place: Portugal: Porto... | reverse complement strand
ATTCTCGACTTGTTCTTTTCCCTTTATACTTTACCAAATTTTCCTTAAAGACAGTGAGTATTCGCGTCAAATTTGGTTCGTCTAAAGAAAAAATAACGACGCGAAGAATGTACATTTATTTAATTCCTGTAAGGAAAAAGAGCAAGTCAGATGTGTAGATTATTTTCTTCCTGTCCCCTAACTCAATTAATTCATCTTGAATTCAATATTTCCATGAAAAAGAAGCTAACCGGCATAGCTATATTCTTGTGCATCGTCTTATGTACCTGCGCACAAGACAACGGAGAAAGAGCAACATACATCGAACTCTATAAACATATTGCCATAGATGAAATGACCCGAAGTGGGATTCCGGCAAGTATAAAACTCGCGCAAGGCATCCTCGAATCCGGAGATGGTAAGAGCGCATTAGCCGTAAAATCCAATAATCATTTTGGCATCAAATGCGGCACAAGCTGGTCTGGCCCCACGCATAACCACTTCGACGATGACTATGACCGCAATGGTAATCTCGTCAAATCCTGCTTCCGAAAATACAAATCGCCCGAAGAATCCTATATCGCGCACACCGAATTTTTGAAGCGAGGAGCGCGGTACGAGTTTCTGTTTAGCTACCCAAAAACAGACTACAAACGATGGGCGCGAGGACTCAAAAAAGCAGGTTACGCCACCAATCCCCGATATGCCAATTTGCTCATCAGTATCATTGAAGCATCTGACCTTGCCCGATTCGATAAAATGACAGGAGAGGTAATTGTATACGAACCCGAAAACCCTAAAAATCCAGACAAAATACAAGCCGTAACTCGTCGAAAAAGTGTCAACAATCAGGTCAAAATAATCATCGCAACAACGGGCGATACCTACGCCGAGCTCTCCCAAATACTTGATATTTCATTAAAACGACTACTCAGATACAATGATGCCAGTGCCACCCAAACCATACAACAAGGCGACTATGTATACATGCAGCCCAAGCGTAAAAAATACCGATTCAAAAAAGATTTTCACATCGTAAAAAAAGAAGATACGATGTACGAACTATCTCAAAAATACGGTATTCGCATAGAGTGTTTATACAGACGCAACAAAATGAAAACAAAAACTGAACCTGCTGCCGGTCAACGTATTTATTTACGTAAAAAAGCGAAAAAAGCACCTAAATTGCGCTCAAAAAATGCAACCACTATCCCAAGACCTACACGTCCAATGCGCCCCACAGAAGAAGAAACTCGACCAAGTACGCAGCCTACTACCCCAATATCATCTCCTGCGACAACAACAAAAGTACATGTCGTAAAAGCAGGCGATACCCTATACAATATTGCAGAAAAATACCGCATTACTGTCCAAAACCTAAAGCGGCTCAACGGACTAAGCTCAAATATCATTAAAATAGGACAACAATTGAAAGTAAAGTAATACTGGTCTACGAATGACAGTTCGCAGCATATTTGCACTAGTGCCTTGATTATTCATAAATCGAGGCATTAGCTTAAGAACTATCGTCCATAAGCTTCAGCAGACCAAAATGAAGAGCGGTAACGCTTTGTGTACAAAATATTGATAATCAAATTATTGCGACTCTAAATCAGAACTTTATCAGTGGTTATTTAATTATAAACAACTGATTATCAACTTATTTAAATTTAAATAAATAAATAATTTATCTAACACGAGTTTTCTGTTTTTGACAAAAAAACGCTAAAATACTCATAACTTTTGACTATATTTGACATGAATCTGCGTACGATCCACTTCATACACTTACGATAAAAAACCATCTAATGAAACTTTTATTATCAAAAGGTATCCCCTTATTTGCCTTCATATCAATATTCACAATCCAATTATCTGCCCAAATTTTGCCGACATTTTCAGATGTAGATTATGTGGGAGATGGCATAACAAGGCATCTTTTAGACGTTTATGTTCCGCCGACCTTTCACGATACACCACGCCCTGCCGTAATGTACATACATGGTGGTGGTTGGGAAAATGGAAAGAAAAAAGGCGAACTCCGCAGCGACCTCACTCCCCTTTACCAACTCGCCAAATATATTATCATTGATATCAACTACCGCTACAGCTCGGATAGTATCTGGCCCGCCCAACTTTATGATTGCAAAGCTGCCATTCGACATTTGCGCCACCATGCAGCACTTTACAACATAGATACCTGCGCCATCGGCGTCATGGGACACTCCGCAGGCGGGCATCTTGCAGCCGCACTCGGCACCACCAACCATATTGATAGCCTCGAAGGATACCATCTCGGTTACCCCGACCAACATAGTAAAGTACATGCTGTTATTGATTTTTTCGGACCAACGGACTTCCTGCAAGCCGATGAACACTTTCCAGTTGCCCCACCCGATTCGTGCCTCGAAACAGTCATTTATGCCGACGCACAATCCATTGCCTCACAATTAGTTGGTTGCCCTATCACTACATGCCCCAAAAAAGTAAAATCCGCAAACCCCATTACTTACATCAACGGCAATGAACCACCATTTCGTATTTATCACGGTACTTTTGACTGTGCTGTTCCGCTTCATCAAAGCCAGATTCTCTACGAATCTCTCTTACTTCAAAACATTTCCGCCGATTTTATAATCGTCGAAAATGCTGTCCACGCCGACAACACTTTTTACACCCCTTCCGCCGTCACAGATTTGTCCAATTTCTTCGTAGAACACCTTTCAGCGGTGACTTGTTACCCCATCTCTACCGCTGCTGATTCCATTTTTAAAAACAATTTTAATATTTTTCCCAATCCGGCTTCTGATTTTATCTTTCTGGATATAGAGGGTAATTCTACGCTTCCTTCTATTGAAATCTTGGATTATAACGGAAAAATAATTCGTACTTATAACGACACCAAAATCGACATACAGGGTTTACCCAAAGGCGTTTACTTAGTTCATATTAGATTTTATAATGAGAATATTTTTAAGAAACTCATAAAAATGTAATTTCAAAATCACTCAAAAAAAACAAGCCTTTCACATAGCGAAATTTCGTTAAAAAACAAAAATCCATGATTAGTGTTTTAATTTCTCTGAATGTCTTACTTTTGGTAAAATTTTAGAAGTTCATACGGTTAAGCAAGACTAAAAACAATCGGTTTTCTACGATTTTTATGTTGTGAAAAATTAGGGCGTATTCCTTAAGTGAAAGAAATTAAATAAATTGTTCCATAATGCGCCGTAATTTTTTCTTCTAAAGAATTCAAAAAATCCTTGCATAGCATCGCTACGGAACTATTTTTTGTGTTTTTTAGAGGGAAAAAGAACAAGTATAATGGGACAAGTTATTTATTTTCTTTCACTAAAAGGGAGCGTTTCGGCTGAGCTGAGATATGTTCAAACAATACCTCCTATCCTTTATGTGAAACAAATGAGGTTTGTGCAGGAAATTAGGTGAAATGGGTATAGGATGAATTTTAGTTGCATCACCTCGGAGTCTCTCTTTTCCAATGGAACATGTTCCATTAGAGAGTTTTTCCCACACGCTCCACCTGACACCCTAACATGAGCTACAAATGAAGTATTTAAAATAATAAAGAGTCAAATAATCGTACATTTCTAACTGTCCAAACTACTGAATATTATCACTTTATACAGATTTGGACTTAGACTTAAAACTTGTACTAAAACTTATAAAGCATGGCAGAGATTATCAGAATGCCCTTATTGAGTGACACCATGACAGAAGGTACGGTGGTCGCTTGGAACAAACAAGTAGGCGACCAAGTAGAAGCCGGTGAAACGCTATTTGAAGTAGAAACCGACAAAGCGGTGATGGAACAGGATAGCTATTATACTGGTACATTGCTGTATATCGGCGTCAAAGAAGGCGAATCTGTGCCGATTGACGCAGTTATGGCGGTCATTGGCGAACCCGGTGAGGACTATAAAGCGGCACTCGAAGCGGCATTGGCAGAAAGTACCAGCGAAGCTCAACCAGAAGCCGCACCTACTACTCCCGAACCAGCCGTGAGCGCACCTGCTCCCGTAACACAAGCTGCTACAGCTGCTCCCGTAGCACAAGCTCCTACAGCTGCCCCCGTGCCTGTTGCGGCATCATCTGGCGGCAGAGTCAAGGCATCACCTTTGGCAAAAAGCATGGCAGAAAAAGAAGGCATTGACATCGCTAATATAGCCGGAACAGGCGAAGATGGTCGCATTGTTAAAAAAGATATTGAAGCTTTCATCTCCACTCGTGCAGCTGCGCCTGTTGCTGCTCCGACTGCGGTGGCGGCAGCTACGGCACAAGATGTCGATACGCCCGTTTCGCAAATGCGTAAAACGATTGCGCGTCGCTTGTCTGAAAGCAAATTTGGTGCGCCGCATTTCTATCTGACCGTCAGTATAGATATGGAGAAAGCGATGGATACCCGTAAACGCATCAATGAAATTGCATCGCAAAAAATATCATATAATGACCTCGTAGTAAAATCAGCGGCAGCGGCTTTGCGCCAGCATCCGGCGATTAATTCTTCGTGGTTGGGTGATAAAATTCGTACAAATGGCAATGTCAATATTGGCGTAGCAGTGGCGGTTGCCGATGGCTTGCTCGTTCCTGTCATCCGACATGCAGATACCAAAACGCTTTCTCAAATCAACGGTGAAGTCCGCGAACTTGCTGAAAAAGCCAAAGAACGTAAGCTCTCCGGTGAAGAAATGCAAGGCAATACTTTTACGGTTTCTAATTTGGGAATGTTTGGTATTGAGGAGTTTACAGCGATTATCAATCCGCCAGACGCCTGTATCATGGCAGTAGGTACGATAACCGAAGAAGCCGTTGTGAAAGATGGCGAAATCGTAGTCGGGTATCGTATGAAAGTTACGCTCTCCTGCGACCACCGCGTCGTAGATGGTGCTTCGGGCGCGAAGTTTTTACAAACGTTCAAATCTATCATGGAAGACCCTATTCGCATGATTGTTTGATTGTATTTTATTTTGCTTCGCAAAAATATAGTAGCCGTAAACATTTCTAAGTGAAATGTTTACGGCTTTTTTTAGGGAGGACGAAGAAAATAAGTTAGTGAAAGAAATTAAATAAATTGTTCCATAATGCGCCGTAATTTTTTCTTCTAAAGAATTCAAAAAATCGTTGCATAGCCATAGCTACGGAACTATTTTTTGTGTTTTTTAGAAGGGAAATGAGCAGCGCAAACTTTAGTTTGAGTTGTTTTTCTTTTGTAGCAAAAAAAAGCCCCTATCCATCTAAATGAATAAGGGCCCAAAACCAAATGAAACCATCTTTATACCGGTGGTCATCGGTATGTATTTTGAATATTTTTATTTTGGGACACTCGTCTAAGGGATGAAAAAACAATAAACATTACATCTTGACTTATTATTTTTCCTTTATACTTCACCAAATTCTCCTTAAATAACCCGTTATTCGCGTCAAATTTGGCTCGTGTAAAGAAAAAAAACAAATCAAGATGTAACGTTTTATTATCTTTCACTAAGATGATGAATGTCTTATAATGGTTGCAAATCTAAGCTATTTTTTTCAATTAATAGAAAATAGCCTTTGTTTTATTTTCTGAAAGTCTCCTACTTTAAATGTTAAGGACAACCATAGGATTAGGGCAATTAGCAAATTGAAGTTTGCCAGCCTAAATAAATTATGTAAAAAAGTCAATATACTTCCTCCAAATCCTTGAAGTGATGTGCCACCTATGCCTGTGTTAGCTGCTTCGAATTGAAGTCTTAAGCCTGTTTTGAATACAAGGAAAAGGTGCAATATAAATAAGCCCATACCAATCGCTATTAAAGCTCTTTTCCAATCAGTTGCTGTCGCAATGACTAATGAGAGAAAGAATACTAAATAGATTGCTGCTTGTATCCAAGTATCAATCTTTATGACTGGTGGGGTGAATTGCACATTTTGCCCTGCGGCACGAGCCTGTTGGTATTGTTGTATCATTTTATCGTCCAGCAGAAATACTTTCACTCGGTCAGTGTTGTTATTTTTTACGCCAGGTAATAATACATCTCTTTTTCCATTTTCGCCAAATGTACCGTTGTACATCATCTTTATTGTACCACCAAACAAGTTGGTGTAAGGTCTGTTCAGCGCAAAGTGATAAATCGTTGATAAAACGATAAAAGCCAATAGAAATTTGCCTATAAATATGAGTATCGGTTTAGCTTGCATGTTCTTGCTCTCTTCTAATGACGGATTGTATCCATACCAACCAAGAAGCAATGGCGAGGACAATAAATATAACTTGCCATACTTCTACATGCATCATGTCGAATAATTTCGGAAAATGTACACCTGTTACAAATAGGGTGACAATTCTGACAATATTCATCAATAATAGGAATCCAACGCCGGCTAAAATTCCTTTGTATTTGAATCTGGCAGGTTTGGGATAGGCAATTACTGCGCCTGTAAATATGGCGATAGCTTCTATTCCATCACAACCACTTTCTATATCAACAGAGAATTTGCTAGAAGATACGGTATCTCCCATAGCAGTGGTTCCCATACCAAATATATTCAACAAAAAGCTGCTGATTTTGGCGTCTATATTCATGATAAAGCCAAGCGGTCCTTCTTGAAACCATTCTTGGGCATATATCAAATAAAAACTCAACATGAATAATAAGAAAAATCCAACAAATTTAAGAAGGGGTGAGCGTGAACGCCCCCCCTTCTTAATATCTTTGGATTGTTGTGCCGCACTTTGCTCTTGCTTTTTAGCTTGTTGCTCGGTGCGTTTACTATTTCCTTTTCCTTTCTTTGGTTTAGCCATTTCTAATGATTAAGGAATGACACAAAAATAAATTCAGATTTTAACTCGTTCTTTTCTCTTTAGTATCAGGAACAAAATAAATGCATATTCTCGACCTGTTCTTTTTCCTTTATACTTCACCAAATTTTCTTTAAATACAGTGAGTATTCGCGTCAAATTTGGTTCGTCTAAAGAAAAAATAACAACGCGAAGAATGTACATTTATTTAATTCCTGATACTAAAGAGAAAATAACTTTGCCAAAGAACTGAATTTTTTTATATCTCATTCCTAAAACAGTATTTTTAAAACAACTACTCAGCCATAAGGCTGGGTAGTTGTTTTATTTTAATCAATATTATTCACTAATAATTGTAATCTCTGTCTGACGGATGTAAAGCACACCCAAGTTGAGCATAAGCAATGCAAGGATAATCAAGCCCCACTGTCCAACAGTTGGAATAGCTTCGCCTGAATCTGTACCCGCACATGAGCAGTCAGCTTGTACTGTATCATTTACAGTCAATGGATTGCCATCGTTACAAGAATCACCAGGAAGGATACAAGTGCCATCGTCTACTGTAGCTGCTGCGTCAAAGTTACATGCTGTTGCATCTGTACAACCTTCTACGTCTGGTGCACATGCTGGGCAAGGTCCTCCGTTTTGTGTAGCCATTGACCCGTTAGCATCTTGAATGGTAAGTGAATAAGTACTACCATCGGTAGGTACGTAGGCAAGGATAGTTAAACCATCAGCCGAAGCAGCGATGATAGCCTCTATTGCTGTTGCATCAAGAGTTGTACCCGTTGCATCAACCAAACCTACTACACTTAATACTGAGTAAGGTGCTAATCCTGGTATAATAGTGATGGTTTCTTGCGAAATCTCATTACCGTTACTTGCATCTCCGTCTAAGTCAAGACCTACACAACCACATGGGTCTGCTGTATCCAGATCAATCGGGTCAGAAGTGTCTATCGGCGTACCCGCACAAGTACAGTCCGCTAAGATGGTGTCATTTTCTGTAGTCGCATCTCCATCATCACAAGCGTCACCTGCTTCTGGATTGTCAGTCACACCACCTGCACCGTCACATACATCACAGCCGATAGCGAATACACAAGTGCCATCGTCTACTGTAGCTGCTGCGTCAAAGTTACATGCTGTTGCATCTGTACAACCTTCTACGTCTACCATTACAGGTGTACCTGAACATGTACAGTCAACTTGTACCATATCGTTTTCTGTACCTGCATCTCCATCATCACAAGCCTCACCTGCTTCTGGATTGTCAGTCACACCACCTGCACCGTCACATACATCACAACCGATAGCGAATACACAAGTGCCATCGTCTACTGTAGCTGCTGCGTCAAAGTTACATGCTGTTGCATCTGTACAACCTTCTACGTCTACCATTACAGGTGTACCTGAACATGTACAGTCAACTTGTACCATATCGTTTTCTGTACCTGCATCTCCATCATCACAAGCCTCACCTGCTTCTGGATTGTCAGTCACACCACCAGCACCGTCACATACATCACAGCCAGTAGCGAATACACAAGTACCGTCGTCTACTGTAGCCGCTGCGTCAAAGTTACATGCTGTTGCATCTGTACAACCTTCTACGTCTACCATTACAGGTGTACCTAAACATGTACAGTCAACTTGTACCATATCGTTTTCTGTACCTGCATCTCCATCATCACAAGCCTCACCTGCTTCTGGATTGTCAGTCACACCACCTGCACCGTCACATACATCACAACCGATAGCGAATACACAAGTGCCATCGTCTACTGTAGCTGCTGCGTCAAAGTTACATGCTGTTGCATCTGTACAGCCTTCTACGTCTACCATTACAGGTGTACCTAAACATGAACAGTCAACTTGTACTGTATCGTTTTCTGTACCTGCATCTCCATCATCACAAGCCTCACCTGCTTCTGGATTGTCAGTCACACCACCTGCACCGTCACATACATCACAGCCGGTAGCGAATACACAAGTGCCATCGTCTAGTGTAGCTGCTGCGTCAAAGTTACATGCTGTTGCATCTGTACAACCGGGTGCAGTAAGACCAGCACACGTACAATCCGCTAAAATAACATCACCAACAGTAGTCGCATCACCATCATCACAGGTAGTACCTACTTCCGGATTGTCGGTTACACCACCTGCACCATCACATACGTCGCAGCCAGTAGCCAATATACAACTACCGTCATCTACTGTAGCTGCTGCGTCAAAGTTACATGCTGTTGCATCTGTACAACCAGATACATCAGGAGGACAATCTTCTGCACCAGTAGCGCAAGCAGTATTACTCAATTGGTAACAGAAAGGAGCCACCGGGCATTCCAAACCTGGTAATAATGCGCTTAAATCAGCAAGACCTCCAAGTCCTGGTCCGCCGCCGCCGCCACCGATAAGTGCTTCAACACCTGCAATAGTAAGACCGGGATTGTCCGGTGCACTAAACTCCACTATAGCTTCAAATACAATTTCAAATGTATTACCTGTTTCAGGTAAATTAAGTAAGTCGCCAGCAAGACCACCTGTACAAGTATTTAAGTCAGCTACGATAACATCTAAACCTGGTTGGTCAAAAGTCATTGCAGTTATACAAGCACTTTCTTCTACTCCAAGTGCTGAAATAATGTCCGATGCTTCTTGCAAAGAACCTACATTAATAATAACATCAGCAGTACCGGTAATAGAACCATCAGCATCTGTTACTACATATTGGGTAGTACCGCCAGTACCAACAACATCTTCTGAAAGTATAACTGGCCCAGTAGAACCATCTGTACACGTTTCATTAGAAACAGAAAGGACTGCAGCCGTAGCATCACAAGGAGGACACTCAGGAGAAGGACATACAGCCGAAACTGTAATATCTGTATAACAACCTGAACCAGCGGCAACACCAAGTGCTGTTTCTAATTCTGCTGCTGTAATCGTTGAATCAGCTTGTGTACCTGCACCACCACAAGGATATTGTAATAAGTCATCAGAATCAACGGTCAAAGTGGTAATTACGATATCACCTTCTTCAGCATCAATTACACCGTTTGGTCCGCCACCTGCACCATCGTCTAAATCATAACCAACAGTAGCTGTACCGTCTACATCACAGGTACCTTCTGTAGCAACTACTTCCGGTGCGTTAGGATTGACAGTAAGCGTAACCACTGTAACTGGGCAGTCACCGTCAATAGCCAAAACTGTACCATCACCACTTGCTTCAACAGGAACTATATATACATCTAAAGTAAAAGGTGTCAAAGCAGGATTCGTGAATGTAGCTGCTGCATCTATACCAGAACAATCACCGAATGAACCGAAGAAATTTGTTTCTCCAGCATTATCTGTATTTAAGTTTGCTAAGATTTCTGCACCTGTTGCATACACTGTACCATTAGCACCTGCATCAACAAATTCGGTTCCATCTGTTTCATAAAATATAGAAAACCCTGCCTGATTACCAGCATCGACATTACTATCTAAAGCACAAGCTCCACCGAAATTAACAGTAGCAGGTGTATCTGTACCACCGCAAACCGGAGCAGAAGTAGGTGCATCAGGATTTGCATCACATACAGGTGTATCACCTTGGCAAGCAGCATCACTAGCATCCAAAAATGTAACCGCAACTCCTGTAGCCGTGGCTGAACAAGCTTCGCCGCTTTCATTTAATGCAACTCCAAATAAGTACCAAGTACCTGAAAGTACATCAAATTGCGGATTCTGAGACCCTGGACCGATTAAGCCGTTCAAAGTCTCATTACTTACATACGGTAATGAACCTATACCTGTAATGTTAAACCCACCAGCAATACCTCCTGAGCCCGTTTGTGTTACGCCATCATTTTGTTCGGTATCAGAAAAAAACACATTATAGCCTCCAGAAGTTATGGTATCTCCTACTACGTCAAGAGTGAAAGGTTCGCCGGGGCAAACTGTCAACATATCAAAACCGCTGATAATTTCACCTGCATTACATGGAGGTGTAGGCGCCACAGGACATGCAGGCGCGGTGCCTACACAAGTCATCGAAATAAAACCATTCTCAGAACCAGCAGCTGTATTGGTACTTGTACCACATGCATTCGCCTCATAAATACCCAAAACATACGTACCCGATTCAGTAGCCGTAAATGTGAGTTCACAGGTAGAACCAGAATCCAAACCAAATGCGTCAATAGCACCACTCGGAGCATATATTGTAAAATCTAAAGGCCATGCCTGACCTCCCATTCCGGCACCTGCTGCGCTATTACAAGCACTGACAGTATAAGTAACTCCCGCTACTACATTGTCAACTGTATATCCTTCTTGCGCAAGTATTTCAGAAGCTGTCAATTCATTGACAGGGCATACTCCTCCATCGTCGCATGGAGCACCATCAAATGTAGTGTTGTAGTTATTGGAGGTCGTAGCAGATATGTCTGCCGTACACTGGGCATTAACATTCTGATAAACAAAGCAGCAGAATGCTAAAATAAATATTTTTAAATACTTGTTCATAATTTTTACGTTTCAGATTTCTATCTATCTATTTATTATTGATTTTATAAAGTTTGATTATTGGCGATTTAATGTTCTAAGTTTTTTTAACTTGGATTTACCCGCCTTAGGAGCAGTCTTTGATGAATTATTGGTACTTTTGCCAACAATCGGTTTGTTACCTGCAACAATTGACAAGCCCTCTATCGGTGTCAACTCCGCTTGTGTGGCAGATGTTCTGGCAGAAGAGCCTTTGGAATTTTCCAATTTAGTTCTCACAGGCTGAACACCATTTGAGATTCGCGCACCTTTCGCTTTTTTAACTTTGATAGGTGGGTCAGTTTGAGCTGCGGTGTTCGCGGCTAGTCGTTGACTTGTAAAGTCAGTTGACGTCACAGATGTGTCATTCGACACATTTGTCTGTCTCAATAGAAGTACGACACCAATCAATAATACAGCAACGAATAATACAGTCGCTAATAGTCTTAGGTTTCTCATAAATAAAAGGTCTTTTAAATTGATTTATTGAAAAAATGTTATCAATGCTGAAATACATCAGCAAATATTTGTGTTGGAATATTTCCAAATATTTTTAAGTGGTATTTTAAGAACCTATAGTATTGTTTTAACAAACAAATAGCCTTGAAAAATAGAAGGTTAAGGGAATAAACTTTAAAGGTGAGAGGTAATTTAGCAAAGCTTATCCGGTTTTTAATTGCTCTTTAGAATGCTAAAGTAGTAAAAAAATCAATTATCGAAGGAAATGCATCTACTTTTTTTCATAATTATTAATTTCTTTTAGGCACAATTTTTAGATTTTCTTAACAATTCTTTAGTCATCTGCCAATTCCAATAAAATACTATAAAGTAAATAATAACAAATAGAAAGCACTTAAGAGTTCTATTTCACAATAAAAAATTGTATTTTCGCATTGTACAAAAAAGAAAAACTTAAATTTATCATGTCACAAAAAGAGAATTTCATACAAACCATCAATGATGGCTATAATTTTAAAGGAAAATCCATTATACTCGGTGGTGCTATGCTTGATGGGAAATGTCAGACCAACACTCTCGTCAAAATACCGCTACGCACGATGAACCGCCACGGATTGATTGCCGGTGCTACGGGTTCGGGAAAAACAAAAACACTTCAAATACTCGCCGAACAACTTTCTGCCCAGGGCGTACCAGTACTTTTGATGGATATAAAAGGTGACCTTTCAGGTATCGCCGCAAAAAGCCCCGGACATCCAAAAATAGATGAAAGGCATGAAAAAATTGGGATTCCTTTCGAGGCAGGTACCAGCCCGATTGAGTTCCTGACACTTTCCGACGAACCTGGCGCAAGACTACGTGCCACAGTGACAGAATTTGGTCCGGTTTTATTCTCCAAAATCCTACAATTGAGTGATACGCAAAGTGGTATCGTCTCGGTAGTCTTCAAATATTGTGACGATAATAATATCGCACTCGTCGACCTCAAGGATTTCAAAAAAACATTGGAATACATGACCGGAGAGGGCAAAGAAGAAATTAAAAGCCTCTATGGTTCCATGTCCACGGCTTCTACGGGGACGATTATTCGCAAAATCATCGAAATCGAACAGCAAGGCGCAGACCGCTTTTTCGGTGAAGTGTCGTTTGAAATTGAAGACCTTATACGTACCGATGAAGACGGCAAAGGAATGGTTTCAGTCGTGCGCCTCACAGACTTGCAAGATAGACCTAAGTTATTCTCTACCTTCATGTTACAAATGATGGCAGAGATATATGCAACCCTTCCCGAACAAGGTGATTCCGAAAAGCCGGAGTTGGTTATTTTTATTGACGAAGCCCACTTGATGTTCAATGAAGCCAGTGACGCATTGCTCGACCAAATCGAGGCTATCGTCAAACTCATTCGTTCAAAGGGAGTTGGCTTATTTTTCGTCACACAAAACCCATCAGATGTGCCTGATGCCGTACTCGGTCAGTTGGGCCTGAAAATCCAACACGCCCTCCGCGCCTTTACCGCAAAAGACCGCAAAGCCATCAAATTGGCAGCGCAAAACTACCCACTTACCGACTATTACGATACCGCCGAATTGTTAACTAACCTCGGCATTGGTGAAGCCATCGTGACGGTATTGAGTGAAAAGGGCATTCCGACGCCACTCGCACACACGCTCCTACGTGCACCACAATCGCGTATGGATGTACTCGAAGCTGCTGAAATCAAGCACATTATCAGTCAGTCCGAAATTATCAAAAAATACAATATCGAAGTTGACCGCGAAAGTGCTTATGAGATTCTTGGAGAAAAAATAACATTGGCAAAAGAAGCAGAACATCAGGAAGAAATCAAAAAACAGCAGGAAAAAGCAGCAAAAGTCACGACCTCAAGACGCAGCTCGAAGGCTGACAAATCTGTTGTCGAAAAAGCAATGGATAATACTGCCGTTCGTCAGGTCGGGCGTACCGTTGCGCGAGAGTTGACACGAGGATTGCTCGGCGCATTGGGCATTAAAACCACTCGCCGTCGCAGACGTAAATTGTGGTAAGTACCAAGTCGAAATTATCTATGTGAAAGAAATTAAATAAGGGAAGAGGAAGAAAATAATCTACCCCAAATGAAGAAGTTATTTTTTTTATATGTTTGGCTAAATTTGACGCGCATAGCCGGGCTACGTAAGGAAGATTAAGTGAAAGAAATTAAATAAATCGTTCCATAATGCGCCGTAATTTTTTCTTCTAAAGAATTCAAAAAATCGTTGCATAGCCATAGCTACGGAACTATTTTTTGTGTTTTTTAGAAGGGAAAAGAACAAGCATAATGGGGCAAGTTATTT
>Ga0209295_1000683_pt1 | contig 14102 bp, 10 predicted proteins | sample Porto_5metaG_FD_187428 | JGI IMG/M metagenome (GOLD analysis project Ga0209295, IMG submission 187428) | Marine algal microbial communities from Porto, Portugal - Porto_5 metaG (SPAdes) (version 2) | ecosystem: Host-associated > Algae > Red algae > Unclassified | place: Portugal: Porto... | reverse complement strand
AATATGTGGTTAACGTTACCGATGCTCCTTTAGTAGAAAGCATTGAGGTAGAAATTACTGCCGAAGGTTATGAATTAAACTCTGGTAATCGGGTTAGAGCTATTATCAATGATGATATTTTCGCCTATACCAATTTTGAGTATAGCTTAGATAATCCAGATGGTCCGTACCAAGCAGATAATTTCTTTCAAAATGTAGTTGGAGGATTGCACACCATATTTGTAAGATCAAACCAAGGATGTGGTACTACTTTAGAAAGTGAGCCTTTTCTTATTGTAAACTACCCTACATACTTCTCACCTAACGGAGATGGATCTAATGACACTTGGTTTCCTTTAGGTTTAGCAGACCCTAATTTGACCGCCAATGTGGTTGCCGAAATATATGATAGACATGGTAAATTAGTACATTACTTAGATCCATTCGGTCCTGGTTGGGATGGAACTTATAACGGAGAATCTTTACCTGAATCTGATTATTGGTTCGTTATAGAATATACCGATGCCATAGATGACAATAGAAATATTCAGTTTAAAGGTCATTTTAGTTTAATTCGCTAGATATTGACTTATCATGAATCAAAAAAGCGTCAGAATTTAGATAAATTCTGACGCTTTTATATTTTAGAATATTGTAGGTTATTTATTGTAGAAGACAGCTAATATATTCTTGACCGCATCTTTAATCGATTTTGGAAAAAACCAAGCTAAAGAATTTATCAGTGTATTTCTTTCTTTATAAAAAGATTTATCAAATTCAATTTGTGGCAAAACATATTTTGGATGGCGCAGCGGAAAAGCAAGTTCATCTCGCTTGTCATAATTCATAAACGGACTTTTAGAACTATGTGTGGCATCTTCTCCATAACCTATATTACTTATAAGGTTTACCTCTGGAAATATACCAAGCTGATTTTGAGCCGCTACACTGTAGCACCATTGAAAATCCCATGCACTTACCAAACCTGTTTCTACAGCTTTAATTCTCCGTTTCCAATACGTATAATCTTTTCCTAAATAGCCACAGTTAGACAAGATAGAATCTTCGTATTTTCCAGATTTCCAAACCATATCATAATCCATATTTTTCCATGCTCTGCGCCATGTAGCCCAGCCCCAACATACAGAGTATTTAGAAAAACAATAAGAGTCATCAACCGGTATAGCGCCAACTTGGTTAAAACCAGAAATTAGACCAATACGTTTATCATCTTTATATTGTTCTAATAATGTTTCGCAGAATGGAAAAAAACTTTCACTGGCTACACAATCATCTTCTAAAATAATACCCTGCTCTTCGTGTTCGAAAAACCAATTGATAGCAGTATAGACTCCGGGACCACAACCAAGATTTTGTTCTTGAAACAAGGTCTTGACCTCACAATCCCAATCAATGGCTTCAATTACCGCTTTACGGGTATCCTTTACCTTAATTTCGTCCGTTGCAACAGTCGACCTAGGACCGTCACCAGATATGTACATTCTTTTTGGTTTACTTTTTTTAATAGCGGCCAAAGATTTTAAGGCGACCTCTTTTCTATTAAAAATTATAAAAAGTATTGGTGTATCTAACATTATTAAAATATTAAGCCAACGAATTGGGTAAAAAATTAGTATTATAATCCAGTTCTTGAACACCTTTAATTAGAAAGTGTTTTATATGTGAAAGTTTCCAATCTGCTATAATTTGGTCTCTTCTTAAGAATAATTTATCCTTATCAAGTTGCCCTTTTCCATTTATATGACAACCTCTTGAAGCTGAAATGCAGGAATCGTATCCATTTTTCATAACAAACTCAAATGCAGGTTTCGTAAAGTTTTTAAATCTACCATACGTATAAGCGAAGTGTTTGATTGAACCACACTTCTGCCTTAAAATAGCGTCTGCTTTTAAAAAGTCTTCTTCAAACTGATCTTGAGTCAATTGAGATACCATATCATGCTTAAACGTATGGTTACCAATTTCATGCCCTTGACTTTGTAACAACTCAACTTCCTCCCAACTCAAAAATGCCACAGGTGGCATATCTAATTTTTCTTTACAGAAATGTTTTATTTTCTCTACATCTGTCAAACCTATACTTGCTGGATTTACATAAAAGCAACAACTAGCTCCGTATTTATTTAATGCTTTTGCTGCCAACATATTATTTTGAATACCATCATCAGAACTCCAAGCGATATAAGGCTTATCTACCCTATCCGTAAGCAATCTGTCAACGGCTTCAGAATGACTTATAAATACATGATCTTTAGAAAGATATTCTAATAACAGTTCAAAGTTTTCTAACTCATCTTTAAAAATGTGATGAAAGTATAAAAATTGAACCCTTGGTGTTTTCAATTTTTCTTCATCATCAAAAATATTATGTTTTAAACATAATAAGTCTAAAACCGATGACCTTACTTTCATCCTGAGCTGACCTTGTTGATTATGTTTAACTTGGGCATAAGTATCAATAAGTACGGTATCTTTCATTTCATTTATTTCGTTAATTCAAAGATAGTTTTAATATTATTTTCTTCGAATCTTAACTATAAACTAGTTATGCTTTTTAAAATTGTATTGGCCGATGAAATAATACCTAAATGTTAAAAAGAACGTATTTTAACGAAAATATGTACTGCTGGACATCCAAACTGTCTTTTAGAACGTTTAATCCTAAAAGATATTTTTTTTGTGCATTTCATCGAATAAAATAGTTTTTAATCGACATATTCAATAAAAAATTGAATTTTTGAAAAAAGAAATAATAAAACGTTAACCCAATTTACCTACTTTACTTATGAATTTTAACCTTAGATTTCCCAAATTGTCTACGGCCCTTTTAATTTCTTTTATTTTGACATCCTGTTCGAAAGATGCTGACCTGCTATCAGAGTACGTCATCAATGATAATGATCAGTCTAAAGAAATTGGCCTGCTAATACAAAATGATTTTGTGACCACGCAACCCAATACTAGTATTGTAATTGATGTACTGTCAAATGACAACTATGCTAATTGGGAAGATGTAAAAATAATCAACGTATCTTCTCCTTTAAATGGTGAAGTGATATTAAATGATAATAAAACGTTAACCTATATCCCCGATGGTTTTATAGAGACCACTGATACTTCAGAAGAAACAACTTCAGAAGAAACAACTTCAGAACCGGAGACAACTCCAGAGCCGGAAACAACTCCAGAACCGGAAACAACTCCAGAACCGGAAACAACTCCAGAACCGGAGACAACCCCAGAACCGGAAACAACTCCAGAACCGGAGACAACCCCAGAACCGGAGACAACTCCAGAATCGGAAACAAGTTCAGAAACTGTTGAAGATACCTTTACGTATACAACAGAGGTTACCAACCCAGAAGATAACACGACTACCACAGAAGAAGCGACAGTAACAGTTGTTGTTACTAGTTCTACCTATGCTACCTCTGGTGAAAACGTGTTTTATGTAACTACAAGTGGTAATGCAAACAATGATGGAAAATCAGAAAATTCTGCTTGGAATTTGCAGCACGCATTAAACATGGCAACCGCTGGAAGTATTGTACATATAAAAGCTGGTAATTATGGCAGCGCAGAGTTCACACAATTTAATAACGGAAATCAAAACAATCCTATAATTTTTAATGGTTACAAAAACAATCCTGGTGACATTGAATCTGGTCAAAATTCAAGTTTTTCGAACGTTAGCAGCATTGACAGTTCTTTCTTACCTGTTTTAAAAGGTTATGTCAACAACGGTCTTGCTATGGGACAAGCTTTACAAATTGATGGCGACCATGTACAGTTCAACAATTTTCAAATTACAAATTATGAAATGGGAATTTTATCTAGAGGTGAAGGTGTTAAGTTAAATAATATTTTTATTTATGAAATGGGCGATTTTCGTTCCAACATATCAGGTTTTGGAGATTACAGCGGAATTGGGATTAGATTAGAAGGCAACAATTCGATTGTAACAAAAAGCTTCATTCTTGATTGTGGTGCCGAAGCATTAGTTCTTCATGGCTGTAATTCATGTTTAGTTAATAATACTGAGGTTTCTTCGCAGAACAACACTAACCCTACAGATTATTATTTACTATTAACCGCAGGAACAACTAACTCAACTGTAGATAACGTTACAATTACAAGAAAAAGTGGTATTTCTCATTATGGTCATGGTTTAGTAGCGAAAGCACATGCATACAATAATCTTATTCAAAATTCATCGGTAATAAATACAACGATTGAAATGTCTTTTTCAAATGTTTACGAAAACACTGTTAGGAATTGTAGTATTGTAGGGACATTTTATGAAAATAGCGACACTGCAGGTTCACTTGAAGTTGCAAATGGTGCACACCATAATACTTTTGAAAATATTTCAATACAAGGAGTATGGGGAGCTGTTAAGTTTAGAGATTGGAGAGATCAATCTGGGCAGGCAAATGATGCCCAAGATGCAGGTAATAATAACATATATAATAATATTAATGTTTCCAATTCTCAAATTGGTGTTCATTTTGACGAGTTTGACAAACTTGAAGGTGTAGCTTGGAATAACACATTCAACAATTGTTCTTTTAAAGACTTAGAAAGGCTTTTTCAAGTAAATCGACCAAATTCGAATAACGCATTTAAGAACACAACAGTTCAAAATGTTGGACAATTATCCGCAACTTCTAACGGTTATAATTATTCGTTAAATTCAAATACTGTTTTTGAAAATATGTCATGGATAAATATTAGTTTTACTCCTCCAAACTAAATTAAGAGTTATAAAAATTAACGAATCCGTGGTAATTAATTTTACTACGGATTTTTTTTTGAACAGTAACTAAAGTACTACTTCATAATCGACTTTTTTCAATCAGAAAAATTCCGCCTATAAAATTAAATTGAAGAGAATCACTACTTTTTAAATGTTTTGAATAAGTTTTTTCAACTTAATACGTTATTCTTATCAAGCTTAGAAGTTTAAATAAGAATATCAAGTACAAATAAATAAACATAATGAGTAAAGTTGCATTAATTACAGGGGTTACCGGACAAGATGGAGCCTATTTAAGTGAATTTCTTTTAAAGAAAGGATATATCGTTCATGGCTTAAAAAGAAGATCATCTCTTTTTAATACTGACAGAATAGATCATTTATATCAAGATCCTCATGTAGAACATAGAAACTTCATATTACATTATGGTGATATGACTGATAGTACTAACTTGATTAGAATAATTCAAGAAGTGCAACCAGATGAAATATATAATTTGGCAGCTATGAGTCATGTTCATGTTTCTTTTGAAGTACCTGAATACACAGCTAATGCAGACGGTATAGGTACGCTACGAATTTTAGATGCCGTAAGAATGTTAGGCTTATCTGAAAAGACCAGAATTTATCAAGCTTCAACATCAGAATTATACGGTAAGGTTCAAGAAGTTCCTCAGTCAGAAACAACTCCGTTTTACCCTAGAAGTCCTTATGCAGTTGCCAAAATGTACGCCTATTGGATTACAGTAAATTATAGAGAAGCATATGGTATGTATGCATGTAATGGTATTTTATTTAACCACGAATCACCTATTAGAGGTGAAACTTTTGTAACAAGAAAAATAACTCGTGCTACCGCTAGAATTGCCTTGGGACTTCAAGACAAAATTTATCTTGGTAACCTAGATGCGCAACGAGATTGGGGTCATGCCAAAGATTATGTACGCATGATGTGGATGATCTTACAAGCAGAAGAAGCAGAAGATTGGGTAATTGCAACCGGTAAAACTACTCCAGTTAGAGAATTTGTGAGAATGAGTTTTCAAGAAGTTGGTATTGAATTAGAATTCAAAGGCGAAGGCGTTAATGAGAAAGGATACGTAAAAGCTTGTAATAATCCAGAATTTCAGTTAGAAATTGGAAAAGAAGTTTTAGGTGTTGACCCTAAATACTTTAGACCTACAGAAGTTGATTTATTGATTGGAGATCCAACAAAAGCCAAAACCAAATTAGGATGGGATACTGAATACGAACTAAAAGATTTAGTACAAGATATGATGCAGAGCGATGTAAAATTAATGCAGAAAGACCAATACCTGAAAGATGGAGGTTACCGTATTTTAAATTATTTCGAATAAAATCAATTAAATAAAGCTTAATCAATATTCCCTAAGTCGGTAATTAATTATTATAATTTAATAAACCACTTAGGGATTTTTTAATTTCAAAATGATTAAACATAACTCATTTATTTTACCTAGGTAAAAACCGAAATTAAAATTTAGTTAAAGATTATAATAAAAATCAGATTAAAGCATTTAAAATCAATAAGATTAATCTTTAATCAGAGTTTATAAACTGGACAGTAATCTTTGTATTAAAATTTCATCAAGAAAAATTCTTTAACTACAATTGCCTTGAGAATCCTACGTTGTTTAACTATTTTGCAAACTGTTAACTTTTGTGATAGAAAAACTGCAAAATTTAAGATTTAAACTTTTAGAAGCAATTATTTACTATGCAAAAATTATATTCCTTATTGATGAGTTATAATGGTAGAATATAAAAAAACTTGTTTACGTTTTTAAAAATCTTACAAACTATTCAATTAATTAATATTCTCATTCATAAACTATAATATATGAGTATTGGAAATAAGATGTTCAAAGGCGCAATTTGGAGCACCGTGGAACGTCTTTCTGTTCAATTAGTATCATTTGCACTAACTATTGTTCTTGCAAGACTTCTAACACCAAAAGAATACGGTACGGTTGGTCTATTAATTGTGTTCATTTCATTTTCACAAGTATTTATTGATTCCGGCTTCAGCAAAGCATTAATTCAAAAGCAAAACAGAACAAATGAAGATATATCTACGGTATTTTATTTTAATTTAATAGTAGCTTTAATCTGTTATTTAGTATTGTGGATTTCCGCACCTTTCATTTCAGATTTTTATAATATTCCAAAATTAGATAATCTCTTAAAAGTTTTATCAATATCATTGTTTTTCAATGCTTTATTTGCAATACCGAATACACTGTTAAGTATTGATATGAACTTCAAATCGATAACTAAAGTTAATTTCATTTCTACTGTCATTAGTGGTCTAGCGGCTATTTATTTAGCGTATCAAAATTTTGGAGAATGGGCACTAGTATATCAGACTCTAATTAAATCTGTATTAATGGCTCTTTTATTTTGGTTCTCCACTAAATGGAAACCACTTTTTTTATTTTCAAAAGATTCATTTAAAAACTTATTTGGATTTGGATCTAAGCTATTAGTTAACAGTATAATGAATAACCTTGTGAATAATTTTGCATCTCTGTTTATCGCAAAAATTATAAGTGCTCAACAATTAGGTTATTACACCAGAGGAACACAAAATGCAGATACTGCATTTAGCACGATAAATTCAATTATAGATAACGTTTTACTACCCGGCTTAGCTCCTCTTCAAAATCAATTAGAATTACTTATAGAAGGGACAAAAAAAATTATTAAAACTGCCGCTTTATTGGTTATCCCATTATTTTTTGGATTAACCATTATTTCAAAACCACTAATAATATTACTATTAACGGATAAATGGGCTTTAGCAATTCCCATTATGCAATTAATCTGTTTATCAAGGTTAATTACTATACAATCTGGAATTAATATTAATTTACTTTATGTACTTGGAAGAAGCGATTTAGCTTTAAAACAACAATACTTTAAAATTGCTGTAAGAATAATTCTGCTTATTTGTGCGTTAAGATATGGAATAGTAATGATTGCAATGGCAGAACTTGTCTCTACAGTCATACATTTTTTTATAAACACTTATTATCCTGGAAAAATGATGAAATACGGAGCAAAAGATCAAATAAAGGACATCTTCCCTATTTTAATAAGTGCACTAGTTATGTCCGTACCAGGTCTATTGATTGTTTATTTTACTTCATTTTCAGAAATAATTAAAATTATTTTAACCATAAGTACTTGTTTCATAACATACTATATAATGTTAAGAATTTTAAAAATAGAGGAATACAAGATGTTAATTAAAAGAGTTACATCTTTGTTAAAAAAATAAGAATGAAACATTTTTAAAAATGCCAAGTAGAATTAAACAGTTTATTTTATCTAATAATATTCTTAAAAACTTAAGTTTTCTTGGAATAAGACTCTATTTAAAATATTCAAAAAAACATACAATTGGCAGGAATGCCAAAATAGGTCTTTCTTCAAAATTAGAAGGTAAAAACTTGGTCGGTGAAAACTGTAGTTTTATTGGAAGTAAATTAGGTTTTGCATCATATATTTCAAAAAATACTCATTTACAAAATGTCAAAATAGGTAAATATTGCTCTGTTGGTCCAAATGTAATAAGCATACATGGCACTCACCCTACTAAAGATTTCGTAAGTACCCATCCAGCATTCTTTTCTACAGATTTTAAAAACTCTTATACACAAAAACAATTATTTCAAGAAAAACCTGAACCAATTGATAATAATGAGCCCTATATGACTATTATTGGTAACGACGTCTGGATTGGAGCTTCGGTTAATATTATTGAAGGTGTTAAATTAGGTGACGGGTGTATAGTAGCTGCTGGATCATTAGTACATAAAGATGTAGAGCCATACTCTATCGTTGGTGGAGTACCGGCAAAACATATTCGCTACAGATTTGAACAAAGTGAAACTGCATTTTTGTTAAAATTTAAGTGGTGGCAAAAATCCGAAGAATGGATCAAAAAAAATTCTTTACTTTTTTCTGACATAAAAAAGTTTATAAACAATATTAATAGTAATGACATCTGAACATAAACTTCAACCTGTAATCGTAATTATTGCTTTCAATAGACCTGACTCGTTAAGCAGAATTTTAAACTCAATAAACGAAGCTAAATATCCTAATGAAAACGTGGATCTCATTATTAGTATTGATAAATCTGATAATAATCAAAATGTACTTGATGTAGCCAATAGCTTTAAATGGAAAAATGGAAACAAAAAAGTCAAATATCAATCACAAAACCTAGGTCTACGAAAACATATCTTAAAAAGTATGTCATTTGCAAGTGAATATGGTAGTATGATTATGCTTGAAGATGACCTTTTTGTATCGCCGGATTTTTACAATTATTCCAAACAAGCTCTAGAATTTTCTAAAGATGATGATAATATCGCTGGTATTTCACTTTACAACCATCAGTACAATGTTCATAAACAAGAAAATTTTACAGCTTTAGAAGATGGTTACGACAATTACTATTTTCAATTTGCATCGTCTTGGGGTCAAGCATGGACAGAAAAACAAATAACATATTTCTTAGAATGGTATAATCAAAAATTAGACATCAATAGTTTGAAGGGAATACCCGCTTATGTTACCAATTGGTCTGAAAAATCTTGGTTAAAACACTTTATAGCATATACTGTAAGTCAAAATAAATTTTTTATCTATCCAAAAATTTCCTTGACCACCAATTTTGGTGATGAAGGGGCAAACATGGATGTATCGAATACCTATTACCAAGTGCCCATACTTTTAAATTCAGGAAAAAAATATAAATTCAGTACTTTAAACGAATCACGTTCCATTTACGATGTATACTTTGAAAATACTAGTATTGTCAACGAAATGAATATAAACGAAAAAGATATAACTATTGATTTATATGGGATTAAACCTATAGAAAATAATAAGCGATATCTTCTAACTTCTTCAAAGTACAATTATAAAATAGTAAATTCATTTGGCAGAAATTTTAAACCTCATGACTTAAACATTATTAAAAAAATACCGGGTTCTGATTTTTTTCTATATGATACTAATGTAAAATCGATTAATAAAATTAAGATTAAGCCATTTGATATAATCGACTATAATAAGAAAACAATATCTCTTACAGAGTCATTCGTTATATTTAAACATAAATTCATTCAGAGGCTTCTAATTTTTTTCGGTAACTGAATTAACTTATAAAACCTTTATTCAAACTAGGTAACACTACTTCAATGTCAAATTCAATTATTAAGTCCTTAGGATATATAAGGGTAATCCTTTTTTTAACATATCTGATTGATCCTTTCAATTTTGGATATCTCTTTGGAGTTGTCTTGATAATAAGTATCATCACCGATAAACGCTTTAAGGATAAATTAGATTTTAATTTCACCTTATTGTTATTGTTCTCTTTCTGTTATGCTATATTTTACACGTTTAACTTAGAATTAGGGTCTCAATTTATTTTAATCTATGCGCTTTTTCCAGGAGGCTTTTATCTTATAGGTAAGACTTTCAACAACAAAATTCTAAATTATACTCAGCTATTTTATTTACTATTTGCAAGTGGTTTAATTTTCTCACTACCCGCAATGGCATCTGTTTTAACTTCTATTTATGACAAAGGTTTTGTAGTAATTGAAAGAGATATTCCAATGATTTGGGGCGGTGATTCAATACCCGCAACCAATATGGCTGCTTATTTTGTATTAAATATGAGTATACCAGCATTCTTAGTAGCTGGATTCAAAAAATTTAGTTTGCCCTTAAAAATTTTGATGATTACTACCTTCATTTTATCAGTCATAAGTGTATTAAGATTAGGAAGTAGAACGCAACTTTCCATATTCTTTATAACATTTGTAATATCATTGGTTTATTTAATTCGTAGACAAACAGTAAAACAAAATGCCGCTTTGTTTGGCGTACTATTTTTAATTTTTAACGTATTTATTAGTTACGTTTCCTTTGACAAAGACTCAGATATTATGAGCGCTTTTGCAGGTAGAATGGAGAGTAAAAAATATGGTGCGGCTACAGCTGGTGGTAGAACAGAGCGTTGGTCTAAATCAATAGTTAATTTATGGGAAAAACCATTAGGTTGGGATGTAGCGGATTTTGGGTTTTCACATAACCTTTGGTTTGATATTGCAAGGGTTGGTGGTACTTTATCATTTATTCTACTGTTGATATTTACCATAAAAAATGCCGTATATATTAAAAAAGCAATCTTTCTAATTTCCAAAAACGTCTTATTGAATACCGCATTTATCTGTTATGGACTTTCTTTTTATTTACTGTTTTTTGTTGAACCGATATTTGATGGCTATTTTCCTCTGTTCGTTTTTTATTGTTTTTTCCTAGGTATTGTCACGCAATATATTATCAACAATCAAACAATAAACAATGAACAAAATAGTTAATTGTAAATAACAATCAGTTCAAATAATTAAATGAAAATTGCTGTATTACTTACTTGTTTCAATAGAAAGGAAAAAACTTTAAATGCACTTGAAAATTTGATGCAGGCTTTAAACACTGTTTCAAAAAATATAAACTTAAAGATTTACCTTACTGATGATGGTTCTACGGATGGCACAGGAGATGCCGTCAAAGAAAAATATCCTGAAGCAACAGTACTACAGGGTAATGGAAATTTATTTTGGGCGGGTGGTATGCGTAATTCTTGGCGCGAAGCAATTAAAAAAGACAACGATGCTTATTTATTGTTAAATGATGACACCTTTGTTTCTTCTGATGTATTTTCACAATTAATAGAGGCCCATGAGTATTCAAAAGAAAAATTTGGTATGGGCGGTATTTACTTGGGGTCAACAAAAGATATAGACACTGGTTTATTAAGTTATGGTGGTGCCAAACTAACGAACAAATTTTTGTTTAAATATGAATTTGTTCAACCTAATGGAAATTTCCAAAGCTGTGATCTAGGCAATGCCAATATTATGATGGTAAGTAATGATGTGGTCTCTAAAATAGGTATCTTATCTGAGGGCTATGTTCACGGTGTAGCAGATTATGATTATACACTTAAGGCCGTTGACAAAAATATCCCCGTTCTAATTACCAAAGATTATTGTGGAACATGTACAGATGACCATTCTGATATTTACCAAGTTTTTCCAGAAAAAACTTTTAAAGAAAGGTTAGCATTACTAAAAAGTCCTTTAGCTCTTGATTTTGGCTCAAACTTTAACTTAATGAAAAGGCACTTTCCTTTAAGAGTACCTTTTGTTCTATTGAGCGCGGGTTTTAAATTACTACTACCCAACTTATATGTTAAATTATCTAACCTAAGGTAATTTAATGAATTAAAATTTTAAAATGTCAAACAAAAAACCTCTAGTTCTTTTTCTGAATAATATTGCTCCTTTATACCGAAAAAATGTATGGACCAAATATTTAGAATCCGAAAAAATGAATTTAAACTTTTTTTTCGGCAAAGAAACTTCAAGTGGTATAAAGACAATCAATTTTAATGAGCAAAAATTGAGACCTCATGCCCATAAAATTAACATATTAAAGAATGTTTATATTAAACAGTACTTGGTATGGCAGAACTTCAATATTTTCAATTGGATTAAAAAAAAGCCACAAACCATTATTCTATTAGGTGAATTTAATATTCTAAGTAATTGGTTTATAACTTTGTTCGCAAGAATCAATAATATAGAAATTGTTTCTAAAGGTCATGGAATGTATGGCAATGAGAAGGGCATAAAACTATTGGCCAGAAAATCATTTTTAAAAATTTGTAATAAACACCTAGTTTATGAAAAACATGGAAAAAGTATCCTAAGCAAAAATGGTATAGACCCTGACACTATTCATATTTTATTTAATTCTTTAGATTATGAAAAACAGAAAAAATACAGAGAATTAATACCTTCATTAAACAAATCGGAAATTTTACACTTTTTTGCTAAACCTGAACTGCCTACTTTAATTTTCATTGGTAGATTAACTAAGGTCAAAAAATTAGAATTAGTAATAGAAGCTGCCAAAATTATACATAAAGATACCCCCATTAATCTGCTTATAGTTGGTAATGGAACTGAAAAAAGAAATCTTGAGAAACTAGCTTCAGAAAATCTTAATAGTGACTATTATTATTTCTATGGTGAAAGTTATGATGAAGCTGTAAATAACAATTTAATTGCAGTAAGCGAACTTTGTGTTTCACCTGGCAATGTAGGTTTGACCGCCATACATTCTTTAAGTTATGGCACCCCAGTCTGTACGCATTCCAATCTCATGGAACAAATGCCAGAGGCCGAGGCAATAACCGACAAAGTTAATGGAATCTTGTTTGAACAAGACAATGTAGAAAGTCTCAAAAATGCTATACTCTGGTGGATAAACAATACGAAGGACAGACAAAAGGTTAGAGAAAAATGCTATAGCGTTATTGATACATATTACAATCCAAATTATCAGAAGAAGGTTATAGAAAATCTAATTGATGGCAACAAACCGTTGATTTAGGAAACAAAATTAAAAATATACGGGACGAATCAATAACAAAAACTTAAGTATTCCGTCTAATCCTCCTAGCTAATATCAGTAAAATAAGCAAAGCGTAATTATGTATACATTGTAAGAAAATTAATCCACAGTTACTATAAAAGCTTTACATCTATTATATATTCAATATACCGATTAATACTTAGTATTCGTCTTTTTTATGTAAAATTTGTCTCAAAATAAAAGCATGACAAAATATATAGCCACCTGGGTTTATTTAGATTCATCATCTGAAAAGTCAAAATATCCAAACAATAAAGGAGATTCTACTACACCAGAATTTCAAGCGGTTTATTGGCGCTGTATTGTTCTATTTTTTAAAACATCTTTGCGCTTTAATCAAAATGCTACCCATTTAATATTTACGAATACTACTCATATACCAACTATAGATGGTATGGACTTAAATGTATTCTTCAAAGAAAATAATATTGAAGTTGTTACTTTAGAAAACAAATACCCATTACCGAATAACTATTTTGGAAAATTCAGAAATCAATATTTCGAGTTTTCCATTATTGACCATATGGCTACTCGCTTGCAAGATGAAGATGGATTTCTTCTGCTTGACTCTGATTGTATTTTTACCCAACCAATGGATAACGCTTTTGAAGAACTAAAAGCGGAAGAAATGGCAATAACCTATGTTGTTGACCATGAAACCGATTATATGATTCATGGAGTTAGTGGCGATAACATGAAAGAGATTTTTAATGATTTTGGCGTGGTAGTAGACCAAAATCCATACTATAGTGGCGGTGAACTTTTATTTGCAAAAGGAACCTTTATCAAAAATGTTTCA
>Ga0209295_1000681_pt1 | contig 14118 bp, 9 predicted proteins | sample Porto_5metaG_FD_187428 | JGI IMG/M metagenome (GOLD analysis project Ga0209295, IMG submission 187428) | Marine algal microbial communities from Porto, Portugal - Porto_5 metaG (SPAdes) (version 2) | ecosystem: Host-associated > Algae > Red algae > Unclassified | place: Portugal: Porto... | reverse complement strand
GCGTCCTAGATTTGAACTTATAGCTGCGCCCGTTGCAACAGCAGGTCCTAACAACCCTACAGATCCACCAAAACCTACGGTTAACGGAGCAATAATAAGTTGGGTGTATACTTGCTTTACATCTATATGTCCTTTGTTTTTAGATAAAGAAAACAGAATAGAAGAAACGGCATGATTAAGTTTCTCCTTATGAATGTATTTTACATATAGATATACCAAAGTAAGACCGATAATAGGGAGTATGAAATACAGTTGATTGCTAGAGAAAATAATTCCTTTTTCAAGGGATGCCTCAATGAAGTAGGTTATGTTTTTAAGGGTAACCGATGCCAAGCCAGCTAAAAGCCCCACAACAACACTTAAAATATATATAAAGGTCTTTTGGGAGATGTTCTTATATCTCCACTTATAAATACGCTTTAAAAGGTTGTTCGCTTGAATGGGCATGTTTTGGCCATAACATTAGTAAGGGTCAAAGGTATTTAATTACTTGCTATGATTTTTGATTTAAGTTCTTCTAAATCTTCAAGATAAATTTGGCGTAGGGTTTCTACATAAGCTCTATTGTTATAATAACCGTTGTTGAAATCTACAATGGCATCTTCAATCATATTAATAGCCATTTTTTTATTACCCTCATTTAATAATAACTGCGCCTTATAATATTTGGCATCTGCAGAGTTGGTAAAGTACTGAATAACTTTGTCAAAATTCTCATTTGCTTTCTTTGTATTGCCTGATTCAAAATAGGCTATCCCTCTGTAAAGAAAAGCTTCTAGCTCTACCCAATCTTCACCCGAATCTTCGGTTTCTTTGGTAATATGTTTGTCCCAATAAGCAATGGAGTTATTATAATCTTTTGCGCCTAAATACGCAATGCCACGCCAAAAATCTACACTATGCCCTTGTGGATAATCTAAATATGGTGTCAATGAATCAGATGCGTTAAAATCGGCTATTGCTTTTTCGTAGTCTCTGTAGAACCACAAGTAGAGATAACCTCGCCATGGAATTCGTTGTTCAGGATTTAATGTTACTGCTTTATTATATTGCGGTAGCCATTTATGTGGTAATCCACGTTTTAGGTCGGCTACTGATAGTTCATAAACCCCAGGTTCATATGTTGGGTCTATAGCTACAGCTTCAGCTATACCATTTTGAAAAGCAACTGAGCCTTGCATATAGAATACAGCATCTTCAAACCTTTCTTCGGCTAAGGTTCTTGGGTCTTTTACGTTGTCACTTTTTCCACAGGAAATAAATAACAAGAAGGTAAAGCCACTAAGGAATAATTTCGACCACTTTTCCATTTTCTATTCGATAAGATATATACATGTAATAATTGCCAGGATCTTCCCTAAATTCTAGAGTATTCCAATTTTCTGGTATTGCGGTAAAAGTTAAAAGGGAATTTACCATTTCTGAATTTAATTCTTTTTCCTCTAAGTCTAAATTCATTTGAACGATTTCAAACCAGCCGGGATTTCCATCACAATTCACTAAAAAACGAAAGTTTATGTAACCAGATTCGGTAAACGAATCACCTGAATAGTTGTTTGCTAGGTTTATTCTAAATTGCCTTTTGGTATTTTTATAAGCGTCTAAGCCAGCGCCATTGTAAGTGCGGTAAATTTTACCATTATTGCATAAGCTATATGTATTATTCAATAGCGCCTTTTCGGGGTCTATGTAACCTATGTAGTTTTTATATGGTTGGTCAGTAGTGTCGAAATCCTTTTTAAACTTAAGGTAAAAGTACCCAGCCGCAGCACCAATGATTAGAACTATGCCCAATAAACTATACAATACAACTTTCACCCATTTTTTCACAAAGTGAATTTAACAAAAAATATCTTACTTATTGTGGTAGTTGATTTGTAAGGTATCTAATTGAACAGAAGAGCAAACAAAAAAATCCCGCACTAGGCGGGATTTTTTTATTATCACTTTGTCAAGATGGTTTATTCTTGAATATCCAACTTCAAGTTCAATTCTTTTAATTGCTCATTATCAATTGGGGCAGGGGCATCGATCATGACATCTCTACCGCTATTATTTTTAGGGAAGGCAATGAAATCCCTAATCGTTTCTTGTCCGCCTAAAATAGATACAAGTCTATCCAAACCAAATGCTAGTCCGCCATGTGGTGGTGCACCGTATTGGAATGCATCCATTAAGAAACCGAATTGTGCTTTTGCTTCTTCAGGTGTAAAGCCTAAGTGCTTGAACATGGTTGCTTGCATATCCTTATCATGTATACGAATAGAACCACCGCCTATTTCGTTTCCGTTCAATACCAAATCGTATGCATTTGCACGAACAGCACCTGGATCAGTATCCAGTAATTCTAACTGACCTGGTTTAGGCGATGTAAATGGGTGGTGCATGGCATGGTAATGACCAGTTTCTTCATCAAGTTCCAACAATGGGAAATCTACTACCCATAATGGTGCAAATTCGTTTGGTTTTCTTAATCCTAGTCTAGTAGCCATTTCCATACGTAAGGCACTTAACTGTGTTCTTGTTTTATTGGCATTACCGGAAAGTACGCATATAAGATCACCTGGTTTGGCGCCTGTTGCTTCTGCCCATTTTGCCAAATCGTCTTGGTCGTAGAATTTATCAACAGTAGATTTAAAGCTTCCGTCTTCATTGCATTTTACGTAAACCATTCCGTTAGCACCAATTTGTGGGCGTTTAACCCAGTTTACTAAGGCATCTAACTCTTTTCTTGTATAAGAAGCAGCACCTGGCACGGCAATACCAACTACTAGTTCAGATGAATTGAAAACTCCAAATTCTTTATGCTGTGCAATAGCGTTTAATTCAGCGAACTCCATTCCAAAACGAATATCTGGCTTATCATTACCGTATTTAGCCATGGCATCATCATAAGTCATTCTAGGGAACGAATCGATCTCAACACCGTTCACTTCTTTTAAAAGATACTTGGTTAAGTTCTCGAATACGTTAAGTATATCTTCTTGCTCAACAAAGGCCATTTCACAATCTATCTGCGTAAATTCTGGCTGTCTATCGGCACGTAAATCCTCATCTCTAAAACACTTTACAATCTGAAAGTATTTATCCATACCACCAACCATTAGCAACTGCTTAAATGTTTGTGGCGATTGTGGTAGGGCATAAAACTGCCCTTCGTTCATACGGCTAGGTACCACGAAATCTCTAGCACCTTCTGGTGTAGATTTTATTAAATACGGAGTCTCCACTTCTATAAAGCCTTCGCCCGATAAAAATTTACGAACTTCCATTGTTACCTTACTTCTAAAAATAAGGTTGTTTTTTACAGGATTTCTACGGATGTCTAAATACCTATATTTCATACGTAGGTCTTCGCCACCATCAGTTTCGTTCTCTATAGTGAACGGCGGAGTCTTAGATTCGTTTAAAATGGTTAATTCAGATACCAAAACTTCAATATTACCCGTTGGGATGTTTGCGTTTTTGGAAGCTCTTTCAATAACCTCACCTTTAATTTGAATAACAAACTCTCTTCCTAGATTTCTAGCTTGCTCTAAAAGTTCTGCATTGGTACGGTCTTCATCAAGAACTAGTTGTGTAATACCATAACGATCACGTATATCTACCCAAACAACAAAACCTTTGTCTCTTGTTTTGGAAACCCACCCAGATAGGGTAACTGTTTCGCCAATATGTGATTCTCGTAATTCCCCGCAGGAATGGCTTCTATACATAACATGTGCTTTAATGAAAGGGCAAATTTAAGAAGTCTATTTCATTATAGGTCTATATGAAAGGCACGTTTTATAGGATGACCGGTTTATGTTATAATCGATGCTGTTTTAATCTAAAAACCTAATAAACAGTCTAGTATAGCTGCAATGTAAATTTAATGTTATGTAAAAGTTACTAAAACATTGATTAATTGCAAAATAATTGTATCTTTATCTCGTTAGAGTATTGTAAAATAATAATCCCAAAAAAAATATATCATGAAAAAAATCTTAATTATAGCCGTGATGGCATTGTCTTTAGGAGCATATGCTCAAGTTGATCCTACTTTTGAAAAAGAAGGCGATAAAGTTAAAGCTACTTACTTTCACGCAAATGGAGAAAAGTCTCAAGAAGGATACTTTTTAAATGAAAAGTTAGAAGGTGAATGGAAAATGTTCAATGAAAAAGGAGATAAAATTGCAATGGGTAACTATGAGAACGGTGTTAGAACCGGTAAGTGGTTATTCTGGGAAGGTGATGTACAAAGCGAAGTAAGTTTTGATAATAACAGAATTGCAAGTGTATCTAAAGCAAGCGCAAAAGATCCTGTTGTTAGTAATAAATAAACTAACTAACTCAAATAAAAAGCCCGTATCAATTATGATACGGGCTTTTTTATGCAATTAACTTAAAGTGGATTATGCTACACTTTCAAGTTGTTCGTTTTGGTCATTGCTCTTGTTTCCAAAACTGCTAATCTTGACTTTTATACGATATACTATATTGAATAGTACAGGCACAATGATTAGAGTTAAGAAGGTAGCAACCAATAAACCGAAGATTACGGTCCATGCCAATGGTCCCCAGAAAATTACATTGTCACCACCAATATAGATATGTGGGTTAAACTCTGAGAACAGTGCAAAGAAATCAATGTTAAGACCAATAGCCAACGGAATCAATCCTAATACTGTTGTTATGGCTGTCAATATTACCGGTCGTAATCTTGCCTTGCCACCTACGATCATGGAATCTGTTGCATCATCCATAGTTAAGAGATCACTGTCTTCTATACCCAGACGTACTTTTTTACGATCTATTAGAATTTGGGTATAGTCGAGTAGTACCACACCATTATTTACTACAATACCGGCTAATGATATAATACCCATCATGGTCATCATAATTACGAAAGACCATCCGGTAATCATCAATCCTCCAAATACACCTATAAAGCTTAGGAAAATGGCAATCATAATAATCAATGGTTTAGATATACCACCAAATTGGAAAATTAGAATAAGCATGATCAATCCTAATCCTGAGAAAAAAGCACCTACTAAGAATTCTTGTTGTTTCTTTTGCTCCTCTAACTGACCTGTGTAATCGATTTTGACTGTAGCTGGTTTTCCTTTAAAACCTGCTTCCATTTCTTGTTTAATTTCACCTACAATAGCTCCAGCATCCGTGAAACCAGGTTTTAATCCTGAGTAAATAGTAACCACACGTTTACCGTCACGGTGTTTAATAGCACTATAACCAGAGGTATTCTTTTCGGTGGCTACAGCAGAAATAGGAATTTCCTTTATTTGTCCGTTAGCAGGGTCTCTAAAAATGATATTCTGGTTGAATAACGCGCTCTTGTTGTACCTTAAGTCTTCATTAAATCTAATGTTGATATCATAATCTTCACCATCCTCTTTGTAAACACCTGCTTTTTCACCAAAAATAGAACGTCTTAACTGGTTACCAACTTGACCAACGGCAACACCTAATTCTCCCGCTTTTTGGCGATCTACAATCACTTGCATGGCTGGTTTGCCCTTGTTTACATCTATTTTCAATTCTTCAATACCAGCAATGTTTTTAGTATTGATGAAGTTTTTAATGTCTTCAGCAGTATTGATCAGTTCGTCATAATCGTTACCCTCAAGTTCAATGTTAATTGGGAAACCTGCTGGCGGTCCATTAGCATCTTTCTCTACCGATATGGCAACACCAGGATAAATGCCCTGTAATGCGGCTTGTACACGACCACGAATATCTTCGGTATTTAGACCATTACGAAATTTATACTCGCTAAAGTTTACGGTTACCTTACCCTTATGTGGCATTTCGGCAGATGAACCACCATCGGTAAGCGGATTACCGGCACCTTCACCTACTACAGATACAGCAGATGCCATCATAAAGTTTTCACCCTTTTCATTCTTGTACATATCATCATCCATGATTGCGTACACCTGATTCTCAACCTCTTTGGTAATCTCATTAGTCTTCTCAATAGATGTTCCCTCAGGATATTCTACATACACATAGATTTCATTTGGTTTGTTATCTGGGAAGAATTCAATTTTAGTTCTACCGCTGCCAACGGACATACCAAATAACATGAATACACCGATCAACATTAAGAATGTAATACCAAAATACCAGTATACGTTGCTACCTCTTAAGGCGTGCTTTAATCGACGTTCATACCAATTTTCAAAACGGGCCATTGTATTCTTCTGGAATTTAATAGCAGATCCCTTGATGATATATTTGTATGCCCAGAACATGATCGCAGTAAGGATCAATACAGAACCTAAGCCGCGCATTGCACCACCAAAAATTAAAATTAACGCTCCTAGACCAACTAGAATAGCACTCATTCTAATCAATTGCTTTAAGGTCAGTTCCTTTTCATCGGTACTCATGAATTTGGAAACCAACATAGAGTTCATGAAAATGGCCACAAATAATGAGGATCCCAATACAACGGATAGTGTAATAGGGAAGTAGATCATAAACTGCCCAAATATACCGGGCCAAAGACCTAAAGGGACAAACGCTGCCACAGTTGTAGCTGTCGATATAATAATTGGGTAGGCAATTTCACCAATACCTTTTTTAGCGGCCTCTATTCTAGACATGCCTTCGTCCATTAATCGGTATACATTTTCAACAACTACAATACCATTGTCAACCAACATACCAAGCCCCATAATCATTCCGAAGAGAATCATAGTGTTCAGCGTGTAACCTAGCCATGAAAGAATTACAAATGACATGAACATGGACATCGGTATTGCAAAACCAACGAATAATGCATTTCTAAAACCTAAGAAAAACATTAAAACGGTTACTACGAGTATAATACCAAAGATGATATTGTTTACCAAATCATCAACTTGGTTCAATGTACGCGTAGAAGAATCATTGGCAATAGAGATATTTAAATCTGGCGGAAAGTAATCGGCTTTCTCTTTCTTTACCAATGCTTTTATTTTATCGGCCGCAGAAATGGAGTTTCTACCCGCTCTCTTCTTAACGTCGAGCATTACTACGTTATTCCCAAATTCACGAGCATAAGTAGTTTTGTCTTTTGCCTGAAAGTTAATCGTCGCAATATCTTTTAAGTATACCGCACCGTTCTCAGATTTAACCACAAAGTTGTTTAGTTCTTTAGGATCCTCTACCTCACCTAAAATACGAATGGTACGTCTTTGTCCAACAGTTTTCAAATTACCGGCAGACATGGTCATGTTACCATTGCTTATAGCGCTGATAACATCTTGAAAGCTAATTTTAGCAGCCATCATTTTGTAGATGTCAACACCAACTTCCACCTCTAAATCTTGTGCTCCACGAATGTCTGCTTGTTTAATTTCTTGTAGATCTTCTACCTCATCTTGCAAGTATTCTGCAAATTCCTTTAATTTCTCTACTGGATAATCACCTGTAAAGTTGATATTCATAATGGGCACTTCTTCAGAGAAGTTAAGGTCAAATACATTTGGTTCTACTTTGGCACCATTAAAAGTTGGCCAGTCTTCACTCGCTTTTTCACTGTCTACCTCATCTTTTACCTTTTGCTTAGCTTGCTCAACGGTAATGTCCTCGTCAAATTCTATGGTTAAAATGGCATAATCTTCTTGTGATGTTGAGGTAATTTCAACCACATTACTAATGTTCTTTAACCTGTCTTCTAAAGGATCCGTAATCAGTTTTTCAATATCTTCAGCGGTGTTACCAGGGTATGGTGTACTAATGTAGATTTTGGTTTCTATAATTTCTGGAAAATCTTCTCTAGGCATGGCCATATAGGCACTAAATCCCAACCAAAGAAAAATGGCTATCATGACATAAATAACCGAAGGGTTATCAATGGCCCAAGACGATATACCGAATTCCTTATCGGCGTTCTTTTGTACTTTGCTCATCGATATCTATTTTTTGATTTTTACTTTTTGACCATCCTTAACGCTTCTGGCTCCTTCTTTTATTATTTCATTACCATCGGCTAAACCAGATAACACTTCAATATTTGCACCTTGGGTTTTACCAGTTGTGATAACGCTTCTTTTTACTAGCGCTTCTCCATCAGTATTAGGCTCTTCCGCTACGAATACATACTGCTCGCCGTCTGCATTTTCCGAAATTATACTGGTTGGTATTAAAATAGCTTCTTCACTGGTGTAGTCATTTATAGCAACCTTTGCAGTTAAATTAGGTTTTATTTTACCGTCTTTGTTAGGTACGGGAATTTCAGCTTCAAAAGAACGGTTTGAAGGATTGATGAAATTACCTGTCTCTCTAATTTTGGTAACAATGCTATCGCCTAATACAGGAAAATATACCAATGCTTCTTTTCCTTTGGTTACATTGCCAATATAAGATTCTGGAACCTCTACTTCAATATACATGTCTGAAAGGTTTACAATACGAAAAACCTCAGAACCTGGACCTGGAGCAACCACTGTACCTTGATCTTTTATTACATTATCAATGATACCGGAAAACGGAGCTCTAATAGTAGATTTTCCTAATTGACTCTGTGCCTGAGATACCATATTTTCAGCAGCTTCATAATTGGTTTTAGCCTGTAAGAATTGAATTTCTGAACCAATATTCTGATTCCATAAACGCTCTTGACGTTCAAAAGTAGTTTTAGCCAGTGCGGCCTGAGATTTCAGTTGACTTAATTGGCTTGACATGCCACCATCATCAATAGTAGCCAATACCTGACCTCTAGAAACTTTAGCGCCTTCTTTAACATAAACTCTTTGTAGTGTTCCTGCCATTTCTGGATAGATCAATACATTTTGCTTGGTAGAAACATCGCCCTGTAATTCTAGAAAGTGATTAAATACTTCTTTTTTAGCGGTTAAGGTATTTACCAAAGGTAATTTTTCCTCATTACCTAAAATACCGATAGCGGAATCCAATGATTTAAGTTGGGCATCGATAACTTTTTGCTGTGCTGTAATTTCATTTTTCTTTGCTCGTATGGCCTCTAAATCTTGTTGGGCTATAATATCCGCTACCGATTGTTCGCCGTCACCGCACGAGTAAATGCCTATGGTTGCAGTTAATAAAATTAGTATTTTCTTCATGATTGTATTTTTAATGATTGATTATTTAGTCTTTTGTATTTATAATGATTTCCAACTCGGTCTTTTTATTTATAACCTCAACCATAGACTGTAAGAATTCTTGTTGGGTGGTGTATAATTGGGTTTGAGCCTGTCTTAACTCAAAACTGGTTGCTAAACCTTCTTTATATTTTATTTGGTTTTTATTTTCAATACGTTCAGATAGCATTAAGTTTTGTTTTGCAGTTTCATAATTATCAATAGCTAATGTGTAGTTATTCTTTGCATTTTCTAATTGTAATCTAATCTGTTGTTCTGCCTCTGTTAACTGTGTTTTTGCTTTTTCTAAAGCAATTTTAGCACGTTGCGTACTGGCGCTTCTTTTTAAAGAACTGAAAATTGGAATATTGAGGTCTAAACCCAATATGGAAGAATCAAACCACTCTTGATCTCCACTAAAAAAATCAAAGCTTTCTGAGTAGGCAGAACTACCGTAGTTGATGTATGCATTTAACGTTGGTAGTGCACGACTTCTCGCTAATTTCCATTCAAAAAAGCGTTGTTCGTTTAAATTCTCCGCTAGTTTGTAATCAACGTTGTCTTCAATATTGAAATCGGTAGTTAGAATACCTAAATCCATTTTTAACATCGTTAAATCTTCTAGTTTTTCTTGCAGTTGAGTTGGTGCGTTAAGATCTAGCCCCATACTTACATTTAGCATTTGTAAAGTAATTTCCTTAAGTCTAAGTGTATTTTGCAACTGATTTTCTATAGATGATAAGGTAATCTGTAACTGATCAACACTTTCTTCATCTCCTAATCCGTTTTCAAACAATTTTGAAGTTTCAAAAAGTGTCTTTTCAAGCGTTTCTTTATTCTTCTCTAATATTTTTACGCTTTCTTCAGCTAGAAGTACATTGCCGTATACTTCAACTACCTGCTTTCTAACATCTAAATCGGTTTTCTCTTTGTTGTTGTCGCTATAACTTAAAAAAGCTTTTGTTGCTTGTACACCTACAATGTACGAACCATCAAAAATTTGTTGGGTTAAAGTAGCCGTTGCTGTCATGGATTGTGGTTGAGAGAATACTACGGGAATAAATTCTCCTGCTGCACCACCTACTAGTTCTGCCGGTAACAATGTTACAGGTTGTTTTAATTGATTGGAATACCCAACTGATCCATTTATTTGAGGTAACCCACCTGCTATAGTTTCCCATTTTTGCTTTTGGGCGTCTATAATATCTCTATTGGCGTTTATCGCGGAATAATTATTTTCCAAAGCAAAATCTATGGCCTCGTCTAAAGTGAAGGAATAGTTTTGTTCTTGTGAATACCCTAAGCTGATACTTAAAATTGTGATTAAAATTACTAGTTGATTTCGCATTTATTCTTGATTTGAATTGATGATGTTGTTTAAAATTGCTTTTCCTTTTGGGGTGACTATTCCTCTAAGGTGATATTCTAAAAATGAATCCATTAAATGTGCTATTGGAAAACGATTAATAGGAAATACATTCTGATCTTTTATACTGCTCATACCGGTAAAATATATTCTGGCAACGAATTCGGGATCAATATTATCTCTAAACAAACCTTGTTCAAGACCTTGCTGCACATTCAATAAAACACAACCGTGCATTTTATTGAACTGCTGGTCTTTAAGGTTCTTGTGTATTTTTGGATAGTACTTCATCAATTGAAATTGAGGAGAACTTTTTTCATTATTTAAATGAGACATTACATATTTTTTAATCTCATATAACTCTTCAATCGCATTTTTGTTCATCGCTATAATAACATCTATACCATCACTTAAATGGCAAAACTTATTCATAACACAATCTTCAACTAAAGCGGTCTTGTTACTGTATTCACTATAAATTGTTTTTTTAGACATGCCTATTTCATTCGCAATGTCATCCATGGTAATGCTTTTAAAACCATGTTCTAAGAATAGCTTTGATGCCGTATCCCGTATTTTTTCCTTCATAACGGTGGCAAATATAGTGCAGGAAACTTTAGAAACTTGTAAAGTTTCCAAAGTTTTACAATTTATTAATCTTAGACGTAGTTATTTAACAATATGTTACCAATTGATTTCTAGCATTTTATGTGTCTGTTGGGTAGAAATAAAGAAATTAGGACTTAGAAATTATGTCACTTTTAGCTTAAAAATTCGTTTTATGCCATGAAAAAATATAGAAGGGAGAGGAAGAAATTAGGATTAACCTCACTTGTAATTATCCTAAATTACTACTGGGCTCTTTGTATGATCGTTAGTGGATAAAGATATATTAATGTGTCTATTTTAATGGGTCGATTGACCTGTGCTAGTTTATTGATAAGAAAGTTTCTTAAAAATTCACTTCTTCTTAATAAAGAATACATACACCATAATAAGTAAAACCATGCCAACTATAAAATACAGGGTATAAGATGTTGCCTTTTTAGAATTCGGTTTTTCTTTAATGTCTAATTGTTGATTGATCTCAACATTGGTTAAGATTTGAGTATTTCCACCCGTCCAATTAACAATAACAGAATCTACTTTTGTATTGGTTCCTAACCCAAAGTGTGCAATGACAGAATTTTGTGATAAATGACTAGATCCGCCACCATCTATTTCTCTGATCGTTCTTTTTCCATTAGCCACTACGGTAATGCGAGAGCCAATACCATTAGTTTCTGAAGCAACACCATTCAATGCTACTTTTAACCATTTGCCGTTGGCAATGTCATTTCTAAATAGACGGGTAGTTGATGCTATTGGGTAATTTAAAATAGGTTGTTGGTTTACGACCAACAAGTCCATATCGCCATCATTATCCATATCGAAAATGACAGATCCTCTGCCAATACCGTAATCGTTAATAGCTAATTCTCTGCCTTTTTCAGTATACGTGTTATCATTGTTCTCAAAAAAGAAATTACCCATAGGCGTGCAATTGGGGTTTAAATCTCCATTGGCAACAAACAAATCTAAATCTTCATCATGGTCAAAATCAGCAAAATTCGCACCCCAACTAATTGCTAAGTTGTAAGTACCTAACTCTTTGGCTTTGTCTACAAATGGGTTACCGGTACCTTGGTTTTCCATTAGCATATTAAACTTGATGTTGGTAATATAATAATCCATCCACCCATCACCGTTGTAGTCACCCACCGCAGCGCCCATGGCGTTGATTTTTAAATCCATTTCGGTTTGTTCGCTAACGTCTTCAAAATGGTCATCAGGATATTCATTTTGGTATAGAAAATTTGGTACCGCTTTATAGCCAAAATCTTGATTCACCAATAAGTCTTGGTCTTGGTCATTATCATAATCAGTGAATACGCCACCAAAACCAAAACCTTTATGACCTAAACCATATTCATCATATACATTTTCAAAACTTTTTCCACTTTCGTTTTTTAGTAAATAACTTCTTGCGGTTTGGTTGGCGCTAACTATCGTAGCATCTTTTATAATACCTAGTTTACCGGTAAATTCTTGAAAATAATTGCCAACAAACAAATCAGGATAACCATCGGCATCAATATCACCAAAGCTTGGGCCTGTGCTGAAGGAATTTAAATCTTCTAATCCGTATTCATTAGTAACATCTTTAAAGGTGGAGTCCCCATTATTTAAGAACAATAGGTTTTTAGCTCTTGGTATAACACTTTTACCATCTGTGGTGGTAATGGTTGTGATGAACAAGTCTCTATAGCCATCTTTATTGATGTCTGCACTTACCACGCCTTGGGTAACATAATCATTTGTTACTTCCAGACCAGAACCTTCAAAGACATCTTTAAATGTTCCGTTTCCATTGTTAAGGTATAACCGATCAGATTTTATACCACTTGTTATATAAAGATCTTCAAAGCCGTCATTATTAAAATCAAATACGGTAACTCCGCCACCAAAAGTACCTTCGTAGACTTCATATTGGTGGTCAATACCTGATGCTTCCGTAACGTCTGTAAATGTTTGTTGTGCATTACTAAGCCATCCGCAGAAAAAAAGCAGTAAGCTTATGATTTTTGTAAATGATGCTATATTATTTTTCATTTGTATTCTTCCATTCTAGGGCGTAAACATTTTTTGCTATTTCTACCCCTTTTTCCAATCCTACTTCATTATCTAATTGCGTGTGAATTCCGCCATAAAACCTAGAATCTGCCGTTTCTTGGGCAGCATCCCAAAAGGTGTCGAATGACCTAACTACAAAGTCGGTTTCCTTTAATTCATCGCGTTCCCTGCCTTCGTGGGCTCTGTCTGTAAACGTAAATTCTTTTCCAAAGTTATGTTCTAAAACCGTTGCCGCAGCAGCTGCTTGTATAGCGTGACCAGATGGAAAAGAGGGAAATGGAGGATCGGGCCAAAAAGATTCCCATTCTTCATCTATATATTTAGGTACAAAAGTATTGGGGCGCTCGGTAAAAAATTGATATTTCCATTTCCAGCAGTTAACAAAAGCATCTGAAACGGCCATACCTACTTGCGCATAGACCTGTGCAGTTTCAATAAGCGAAATATCATGGCCTTCCACAGCTAGGGTAGCAAAATAGTAGGAGTGACCTGGTGGTGTAAAACTTACATCTGGGTCATCTCCCCACCAAATAGCAGCTTCCTTTTCTAATTGGGTCAATTCTAAATCTTTGAGATAAACGTCTTCAAATTGTTTGTAATAGGGGGAACCGGGAGTGGAGTCATACGGTATCATTTTCGGGTCTTCTAACTCTTTATTTGTAGAAGCGAAAGTTCTGTTTTCACCCCAATGAGGGTGTAAAGGGTGGTGACTGAAAGATTGTGCGAACAAAGGAGGTTTCCATGCACCCGGTCTATCTGGGTGTACCATTTCTTTGTCAAAATTATTTAAATAACCTCTATGCCCACCATCTGTTTTAGACCACTCGAAAATAGCATGTGCAACAGATTTGCCAAATTCTACGGAACGAGAAACGGTTTCTTCATCTAAACCATCTTGAAATTGAGTGAAAATCACTTGTTCAAGGGAATCGATTTTTTGAATATTTTCTTCGGATGTTTGAACGTAGATATTCTTTAGAATTTCTG
>Ga0209295_1000680_pt1 | contig 14133 bp, 15 predicted proteins | sample Porto_5metaG_FD_187428 | JGI IMG/M metagenome (GOLD analysis project Ga0209295, IMG submission 187428) | Marine algal microbial communities from Porto, Portugal - Porto_5 metaG (SPAdes) (version 2) | ecosystem: Host-associated > Algae > Red algae > Unclassified | place: Portugal: Porto... | reverse complement strand
CTATAGATGCGACTGCAAAAATAGGAAAAAAACTAGCTATGCTCACAAGATTTTTTGGTACTTCAAAGCCCCTAGCCGTAGTTGTGGTCATCATTTATATGACATTAGGCTTTTTTTATAGTAATAGAGAGTGGGTTATAGAGCCCTTTAACTGGCAAGAAACCCTGCGACTAGTGGGAATGTGGCTACTTTTTATAAGCACAATGTTTATACTCAATTTTGTAGCTCAAAAAAATGATTTGACTAAGCGTAGTACCTACGGCGTATTACTTTTTGCTGCGTTTAGCCTTGCATTGCCAGCGGCTTTACGAGATGGCGCGATACTACTTGCAGGCTTTTTTATTCTCATAGCCTTGCGACGTATCATAAGTTTTAAATCTGAGTTGTATATGGAACGCAAGATTTTTGATGCCACCCTATGGATACTTCTAGCAGCACTTTCTTTTTATTTTAGTTGGTTGTATTTAATAGCAATTTATATTGCCCTTCTGTTATATAATATATCAAACCCCAGATATTTAATTATACCCCTCATTGCAATCATATCATTTGCAGTTATATACTATAGTTTTTTGCTGTTACAAGCTGGTAGTCCGGCAGATGTTGACATTGTATTTGAGTCTGTGTCATTTGATTTTAAGGCCTATAATGAACTTGAAACTCTCACACCCATTGCATTTTTTATAGCCCTGCTATTATGGACCGTATGGCGCTACCTAGGAGAGCAAAGAAATGCCTCTTCTGGAGCAAAGTCTCGATACTCTGTAATATTAGGATTGCTAGCCGTAGGGGTAGTTGTTATCACACTCTCGGCACATAAAACAGGAGCAGAGTGGTATCTTATTGTACCTGTAATGACCATTATAGTAAGTAACTTTTTAGAACACACAGAGAGTCCTATTTTTAAGGAAAGTTTGTTGTGGCTTATTGTCCTTCTTCCAGTATTTATAAACTATATCGCATAATGAAGCTCGATATATCCTACATAGAGAGCGAGTTAAAGAAAAGGTGTAACCTTCCCTATGTTTGGAATAGAAAACAAAATGATACTTGGGATGATGCGACTAAGTTTATTTATAAAACAATGTCTTGGGAAGCGCTTTTAGTTCAAATTGAGGAGCAACAAAAGGAGCATAATTTTCCCACGCAAGATTTCTTTAACTACGCCATAAACAGATGGTACAACTTCTGGAGTGCCCAGGCCGTAGAAAAAATTTTTACAGACCTACCAGGTTTTGCACCTAACCCTAATCCGGTAGAAGACCACTACGATTTTAGATGGCTAGGCGAGCGCATAGACCATAAAACAAGTATATTCCCAAAAGGATTTGGTGAGAATTACGCTTTCGCGAAAGCGCACAAAACGCAACTCATACACTGGTTTTACAAGCACCAAAGTACCGGACAACGCTTTCACCTCAATAACAGGTTATTTATAGTCGTGCACGACCAAAACGGAGAACACTGGAAACTAAAAGCCGAAATAGAACTCATAAAATCCATCATAGAACCCTACGGAAAACAGAAAACACCAGCAGTAATGGAAGTCCTTTCCCTCGAGGAAGGAAAGGAAACAATGGCAGACATTATATGGGTAAATAGATGAATTATATAGGTTCAAAACATAGATTATCTTCCTTTATACAAGACGCTATACATAGCGTGTGTGGGCAAGACCTAAGCGATTTAGTTTTTTGCGATCTCTTTGCAGGTACAGGCGCAGTAGGTAGGGTATTTAAATCTCAAGTAAAAGCCGTCATAGCAAATGATCTTGAGTTTTATAGCTACGTTCTCAATCGTAATTATATAGGAAATTATAAGAGTTTTGAATATAGTGACCTTATAGAAAAGCTAAATTCATTACCGCTACAAAAGGGTTTTATTGCCGAACAATATGGAGAAGGAGGTGTGGGTAATCGGTTATATTTCAGCAAGCATAATGCTCAAAAAATTGATAGCATACGCACAGAGGTTGAAAAATGGTGTCATAATAAAGCGATAAGTACAGATGTCTACTATTTTCTACTAGCCAGCCTACTTGAGAGTGCAGATAAAATTGCAAACACAGCCTCTGTTTATGGATCTTATCTCAAAACTATAAAACCTAGAGCCGCAAAGGGTATGATCATTACTCCGGCTACTTTTGAGATTACAAAGACGGCTCATCAAGTATTTCAAGAAGATGGTAACGAGCTTATTACCAAAATAAGCGGAGACATTTTATACATAGATCCGCCATATAATGTACGGCAGTATGGTGCAAATTATCACATACTTAATACCATTGCAAAATATAATATCTTTGCACCACGAGGAAAAACAGGTCTTCCCATCTATAATAAAAGTGCTTATTGTAGTAAGAAAACGGTTGTCTCAAGCTTTGAACAACTTATAAAAAATGCTCAGTTTAAGTACATTTTTGTAAGCTACAGTAATGAGGGTTTAATGAGTCCATCAGTTATTAAAAAGGTGATGGAGCAGTATGGTAGATATGATGTAAAAACCACCAGCTATAAACGATTCAGAGCAGATAAAACAGCTAGCCGTCATCACAAAGCTAGCAGCACAATAGAGTATTTACACATTTTAGAAAAACAATAATATGTTTACAGATAAGGCAAATGCCATTTTTAAAGAAGCGATAGACACCTATCACGTAATAAACACCGTAGATCAACCTTTTATCAACAAGTATGATAAAAATGAAGATGTACTAGGGCACTTGCTATACCGTAAATGCTGGATAGATACTGTACAATGGCATTATGAAGATATTATACGCGATCCTCAAATAGACCCTGTGGCTGCACTTACACTTAAACGTAAGATTGATGCCTCAAACCAAGATCGTACAGATATGGTAGAGTATATAGATAGCTACTTTCTTGAGAAGTATAAAGATGTAACTGTAAAAGAAGGAGCAACAATTAATACAGAAAGCCCGGCTTGGGGAGTAGACCGTTTATCTATACTTGCTTTAAAAGTATATCATATGCAAGAAGAAGCAACACGTGAAGATGCAAGTGATGCACACAGAGCTGCTTGCCAGACTAAGCTAGATGTTTTACTAGAGCAACGCGTAGACCTCTCTACAGCAATAGATACCTTACTTGATGACATCTCAAAAGGAGACAAGTATATGAAGGTATACAAGCAAATGAAAATGTATAATGACGATGAGTTAAACCCAGTACTCAGAAACATTAAAAAGTAATGAATCCTTACGTACGATACCGTTCTTTATTTTAAAGGGCGGTATCGTGCATTCTTACAATGGCTAGACAAAAACATATTCTCATTATACGGCTCTCTGCAATGGGAGATGTAGCGATGACGGTGCCTGTGGTTTACGCTTTCGCGAAAGCAAATCCAGACATAAAAATATCTTTTCTCTCAAAACCATTTTTTAAACCCATTGTAAGCCCCATACCTAACCTTGAATTTGTTGCTGCAAATGTCACTTCAGAACATAAAGGAGTGATGGGTATATGGAAACTCGCACGCCAGCTCAAAAAGCTTGGTATCACACACGTTGCAGACTTGCACAATGTCATACGGTCTAAAATGCTTCGTACCTTTCTTAATCTGCCTAGTGCAACTCTAGATAAAGGAAGAGCCGAAAAGAAAGCACTCACTAGAGAAAGCGATAAGAACTTTACACAACTTGCTACAACTGTACAGCGCTACAAAGCAGTTTTTGACAACCTAGAATTTAAAGACCTAGTTCCAGAGGTTTTACCAAAACCCAATAAAGCGCCAGCAATCATTGAGTTTACAGCAGGTCATAATCGTAAGTGGCTGGGAGTAGCACCTTTTGCCGCCCACCTAGGTAAGCAGTATCCTCTAGACTATATGAAAATGGTAGTAGAAGGAATAGACCTTTTAGATAAGTACGATATCTTTCTATTTGGAGCGCCCTCAGAAGTGACTATACTCAATAACCTCTCAGATAGTTGTAAAAATGTAAAGGTCGTAGCTGGAGCACTTAAATTTAAAGAAGAACTTAATCTTATAAGTCAGCTAGACGGTATGCTTTCTATGGATAGTGGTAACGCACACCTAGCAGCAATGTATGGTGTTCCTACAATAAGCCTTTGGGGAGTAACACATCCTTATGCAGGCTTTGCTCCATTTAATCAAGAAGAGCACTGCATAGTGTCAGACAGAAAAAAGTATCCAAAAATCCCAACTTCAATATACGGGAATCTAGTGCCAGAAGGTTATGAAGATGTGATGAAAACCATCTTGCCAGAACAGGTAATAGAAAAGATTAAAGCAACTATCTAACACAACATACTATGCGCGCACAGTAAAATTATACTATATTTGTGGTATATTATATAACTATGAGCGCAACAAAACCTACCCTTAACGACTTACTAGGCATTACTCACCCTATTATTATGGCACCTATGTTTCTGGTGTCTAATGTCGCAATGTTAAAAGCCGGAATGGAGAGCGGTATCGCTGCTTGTGTGCCAGCACTTAATTATAGAACTATAGAAGAGCTTAAAGCTGCCATTACTGAGCTTAAAGCGGCAAAAGTACCTGGAGGAGCCTTCGGGATAAATCTTATTGTAAATAAATCTAATATGAAGTACCCTGCACAGCTGGAAGCAGCTTGTGAGCTAGGTGTAGACTTCATTATCACATCTCTCGGGTCACCTAGAATGGTTATCGAGAAGGCAAAACCAAAGGGAATTAAAGTATTTTGTGACGTTACAGACTTGAGCTACTCAAAAAAGGTAGAAGCAATGGGTTGTGACGCACTAGTTGCAGTAAATAATCAAGCAGGAGGTCACAGAGGTAATATCGCTCCAGAAGCACTTATAAAAGAGCTTAATGAAAACTGCGCGATACCGGTAATAACTGCTGGTGGAGTTGCAAACAAGAGCGACCTTGATCGTGCGATGTCTTACGGCGCGATAGGAGCAAGTATAGGAAGCCCTTTTATAGCTTCAGAAGAGGCACCTGTGTCTCAAGAGTACAAGCAAGCTTGTGTAGACTTTGGTGCAAAAGATATCGTGATGACACAAAAGATATCTGGTACACCGTGTACAGTTATTAATACACCTTATGTTCAAAAGATAGGAACAAAACAAACCTGGCTAGAAGGTCTTCTTAATAAAAATAAGAAGCTCAAAAAATGGGTAAAAGCCATTCGTTTTGCAAAGGGTATGCGTGATACCACAAAGGCCGCACAGGGAGCTACTTATAAAACCGTATGGGTTGCAGGGCCATCTATAGAGCAAACCACAGCGATAGAGCCTGTAGCAACGATTATTAAGAAGTTTATATAGAAGTACGCTTTCGCGAAAGCGTAAATAAAACCAAAACCTGTCAAGTCATAAAGATGAGACAGGTTTTTTTATGTAATATACCCTTGTAGCCTAAGATCTTCTACCGAATATACTACCGAAGAAAACCCGTTAGAAAGTACAATGTTACTCGTAGTAACGTCTAGTACATCTGTATAATAATGGTCTGTGAGTATGATTCCTTTTTTTGCTTTAAGCGAAAACAAAAACTCTTTTATCTTTTCTTTATACAAGGGCTCTATCATAGAGAAAGGCTCATCTAGCATAAGGAATGGGTGATTAAGATTTGCTACAAGTAGCAGCTCTAGATAACGTATCTCACCCATTGAGAGTACGCCCGCTTTTTTTGACGCTATTTTTTCTATAAATGGAGCTCTAAAAATAGCGTCTTGATCATCACCATCACTATAAAATAGCGGGATGATATCTCTTACTTTTAAATGCTTAGGTAGAAAGCTCTCTTGCGGTAAATACCCTATATATTGCTCTGGAATAATCTTCTTTAGAGATATAGGTGAGCCATTTATGGTAAGTGTTGCTTTAGTCGCTTTTAAGGTGCCAAAAAGTATCTTGAGCAATGTAGATTTGCCAGATCCATTAGCACCAAATAGTCCCAAAATATCACCAGTCTGTAGTGTGAAGGAGACATCTTTGAGCACTTCTTTGCTTCCAAATGATTTTTGTGCAGATATGAGTTGTAGCTCGTTTATCATACAAAGAAGGATGTAATGATAAGCAAGACTATGGCTAGAAAACCATTTATCAAATAGGTTCTTGTGATGAGGTGCCTCTTTGTAAAACCAAGATTATGGTACATATAATACTGTTGCTTTTGAAAGTAACCAAAGGCAAGAATGCCCAAGCCAGTCCCAAACACACCAAAAACAACGATGGTTACCATAATACCATTTATAATGCTATCTCGAGCAGGAACCGTGGTGAGTCCAAGTAAAATGCAGACTGCAGCAGCATATAATGTTACGTCACGATAAAAGTTCCACATAGGTTAAAAATAGATAATCTCCTTTTAAGGTAGGGTAACATAATTTAATGGCATAAAAAAACCTGCCTATTGTATAACGGGCAGGTTTTTAAAAATGTTATAATGTCTGTGTTTAAATAACATTTATTTGAGCAATATACCTTTCAATAAATTCTTTGTCTTTTTTACTATTCAAAATCAACAATTCATTGTTTTTATGAGTTCTATAATTCATTAGAAACTTCGTTTTACCACTACGAGTCAATTCTGAAAATTGCAAACGTTTTGAGTCAAATTTATTTGTTAGTAATTCCGTTTTTTGAGTATGCTCAAGTATTTTTCTTAGATAAGTTAATTCTCCGGTTTTTTCGTCAATCTTCAATTCAGAATAATAAACCCAAGCAGTAAACCTATATGATATAAATCCAATCGATGTTAAAGCGGTAACGAATATTCCGAGACCAATTCCTAGAAACCAAATTAGAAATACAGAAGAGGCAGCGGTCCAAATAAATAATTCTTTCCAATTAAATGGAAGTCTATCACTTAAAGTATGAACATTACCATTTCTTGAAATTTTATAGTAATTCCCTTTATGATTCATTATTACGACTAACTATATATCATCATAATCTACCACAATTCTAGCTGAGGTAGGATGCGCCTGGCAGGTAAGGATGAGTCCCTCTGCAACCTCTGCATCTGTAAGAATTTGATTTTGTGACATCACAGCAGTACCTTCTGTTACTCGTGCGATACAGCTACTACATACGCCGCCTTGACAAGAGTGTGGTGCGTCTATATCTTCATCTAGCGATGCGTCAAGAATGTTTGTCTCTTGATCCATTGTAAACTCAAACTCCTCATCGTCACAAAGTACTTTTATAGCCGTTTTACCATCTAGAGGCGCCTCGATCTCTGTAGTCTCTGTACTTGCTGTAAAGAGTTCAAAATGTATGGCATTATCTGCAACTTCATTTTCTTTTAGAACTTTAGTTACTTCATTAATCATTGCCTCTGGACCACATAAAAAGTAATCGTCAAAGTTGTTTTCGGCATATTTATTTTTTACCACAAAGTTTACCGTAGATTTCATAATACGGCCAAAGTGTGCGCCATCTACACGCGACTGCGAGTAAATAGACTCTATAGAGAAGCGATCTGTATATTGAGATCTCAAGGCTTGTAACTCGTCTATAAACATCGCCTCCTCTGGCGTTCGGTTCCCGAAGACTAGTACAAAAGTGCTATCTGGAGATTGAGTAAGGGTTGTCTTTATCATAGACAGAATAGGTGTAATACCAGAACCTGCGGCAAATGCTGCGTAGTTTTTCGCTTTCGCGAAAGCGGAATTATCTATCTTAAATCTACCTTCTGGTTCTTGTACCTCTAGCGTGTCACCTTCCTTAAGTTCTCTATTTGCATACGTTGAGAACGTTCCGTTTTCTACCTCTTTTACTGCAACGGTAAGCCCCTCTTGAGGTGTGCTACAAATAGAGTAAGCACGTCTAACCTCTGTACCGTCTATAGTAGTTTTTAAAGTAATATATTGACCAGGGGCAAAGGTAAAGTGCTCTTTTAAAGCACCCGGAAGTGCAAAAGTAATAGCAACAGACTTTGCTGTGATTCTTGTAATGGTCTGAATATGAAGTGTATGAAATGAAGACATTGACGTTTTTTTTACAAAAATACAAAGCAATGCGTTTTATGTGTAACATTACGAGTAGTTTAAATACCTATACCTCGCTAAACAACCGAAAATTATGGTCAAACAATTTGTAAGCCTTGAGTGGAAGGCATTTTTTAGAAGTCCTGCTTTTGGGACTAACCTTGCACTTAAAATTTTGATGGTTTTTGGAGCCTTAATGATGGTTTTATACCTAGGAGGTGCTGGTGTGGGTCTTTATTTTATACTTGAAAAAGCAGACCTTGAGCCTTTCTCTACCGTAAATACATTTGTTATTTACTACATAGTAGGTGATCTTATAATAAGATATATGGGGCAAAAAATGCCTGTGGTAAATATCAAACCGCTATTACTTTTACCTTTTAAAAAGACTAAGATTGTAAAGTTTGCACTTGGTAAAACGGTGCTTGCCTTCTGGAACTGGATGCACGCTTTTTTCTTTATTCCATTTTCTATTGTTTTACTGGCAAAGGGTTTTAATCCGCTAGGTGTGATTGCGTGGCACGTGGCAATGTTTTGCTTTATATATGCAAATAATTTTATTAATGTCTTTTTAAATGACAAGCTGTGGCTTGTGCTAAGCGTAGGCGCCATATTTGCTGCTTTAGGTTTTGCTCAGTATTATGGCTATTTTGATATCACAGCCTTTACACAACCGTTTTTTCAAGGGTTATATGAGTATATGTGGCCTGTTATATTTCCTATAGCATTACTTGTTACAGTAGCAACGGTTGCTTTTAAGTACTTTCTTGCAAGATTATATCTAGATGCAGGGCTGGCAAAAAAGGTGAGTGAAGCAAGTGGTGGAGATTTAGGGTGGCTAGATCGTTTTGGGAAGCAGTCTACTTTTCTTAAAAATGATATTAGACTTATAATGAGAAATAAACGCTCTAAGACTACTGTGTTTATGAGTGTTATGTTCTTGTTTTACGGGTTGCTCTTTTTTACGGGTGCTGTTGAGGTTTATGATGGTCCTTTCTGGAAGATGTTTGCTGCTGTATTTGTGAGTGGTGGTTTCCTCTTTAGTTTTGGGCAGTTTGTTCCATCTTGGGATAGTGCCTATTACCCACTTATGATGACACAAAATATTGCCTATAAAGATTACTTAAAGTCTAAGTGGTTACTTGTAGTGATTGCCACATTCTTTTCGGCCATATTATGTATACCCTATATTTATTTTGGGTGGGATATACTTATTGCAGTACTAGTAGGAGCTATATTTAATATGGGTATAAATGCACACCTTGTATTGCTAGGGGGTGCTTATATAAAAACACCTATAGACTTACAGAGTGGTAAAAAGGCCTTTGGAGACAAGAGTTCTTTTAACCTTAAAACGCTGCTTGTGAGTTTACCTAAAATGCTTGGGCCTATGGCACTTTATGCGATAGGGCACTTTACAGTAGGACCTACTTTGGGCTATGCACTAGTCGCTATAGTAGGGCTTATAGGCTTTGCTTTTAGAGACAAAGTATTTGACCAGATTATAAAAATATATAAGACTGAGAAGTATAAAACGCTTGCAGCTTACAAACAAACAAAATAGAGAGACGATGATCACAGTACACAACTTGTCAAAATCATATAACGGAGTTACAGTTCTTAACCTTGAAGGTTTTGAAATCCCAAGGGGTCAGTCTTTTGGACTTGTAGGTAATAATGGAGCCGGTAAGACTACGCTTTTCAGCTGTCTGCTAGATCTTATACAACCTTCTACAGGTTATATAGAAAATGGAGGCGTAAAAGTAAATGAGAGTGAAGACTGGAAAACACACACTGCTTCTTTTATAGATGAGTCATTTCTTATAGGATACCTTACTCCAGAAGAGTACTTTTATTTTATAGGAGATCTAAGAGGAGAAAATAAGGCAGATGTAGATGCATTGCTAGCAACCTTTGAAGACTTCTTTAATGATGAGATTATAGGAAAACGTAAATACTTACGTGACCTTTCAAAAGGAAATCAAAAAAAGGTAGGTATTGTAGCAACATTAATAGGGAGTCCAGATGTAATTATACTTGATGAGCCATTTGCAAATCTTGATCCTACTACGCAAATACGTTTAAAAGGAATTATAAAAAAGATGGCATCAGATAGAGAGGTAACTGTCTTGGTATCTAGTCACGATCTTCAGCACGTTACAGAAGTTTGTGAGCGTATTGTGGTGTTAGAGAAAGGAACTTTAGTAAAAGATATTATGACTTCTCCAGCAACTCTTAAAGATCTAGAGGCTTACTTTGCTGGTAATGAGGTGGTAGTAGAGTAAGAGCCTTAAGTTGGGGTAAAAAAAATGGCCACAATAAAGCGACCATTTCCTAAGTTCCCCAACTTAATTCTTCAAGTTTATGCAACTTGAACAGTAAAAATACTAAAGTGCTAGGTATCAACCGAAAAAACAGCGGTTTTTTTTAGAATTTTCTTAACTTTTTTTTAAGACATCCATAAATTATCTGCTCAAAGGCAGTATATGACGTGAAGAGTCCTAATAAAAAGATGGAAATCTATGTTTTTTCAAAAAGAAATGTATTTTTACACGCTTCCATACTAAAATGGGTAAATTACAGTTCCTTTTAGTAAAAACACAACAGGTTTGACAATACTCTTAAGACGTATCCTCTGTACAAGTATTCTTGTATTAATTCTTGCGAGCTGCTCTCGCAAGAAAGATTCATTTATAAGTCGCAACTACCACGCAGTTACCACAGAGTACAATACGTTATATAATGGTAACGTCGCCCTAGATGAAGGTAAGAGTGTACTTATACAAACCTTTAATGATAACTACTGGGAGGTATTACCTATAGAGCGCATTTCTTTTGAAGAAAACACGGCTCTAGGTGAAGAGAACAGAGATCCTAACTTTGTAAGAGCAGAAGAAAAAGCAATCAAAGCCATACAGCGCCACTCTATGAAAATAGATGGAGAAGAGCGCAACCCACAAATGGATGAAGCCTTCTTACTACTAGGAAAAGCAAGATATTTTGACCAGCAATTTGTCCCAGCACTCGAAGCTTTTAATTACGTACTTGCATATTACCCTAAGAGTAACAATATCGCTCAGGCAAAAGTCTGGAAGGAAAAGACAAACATCAGGCTAGAAAATAATGAGATTGCTATAGAGAATCTCAATAAGATTTTTAAAGTAGAGAAAAATCTCAAAAACCAAGACATTGCAGATGCAAAAGCAATGCTTGCGCAGGCCTACCTTAATCTAAACAAACCAGATAGTGCTCTCATTTATATAAAAGAAGCATCAGACCTTACTCGTAAGTATGAAGAAAGAGGTCGCTATAACTACATCAAGGGGCAGCTGTATAATCGTCTCGATAAAAAAGATAGTGCAAACCTTGCCTTTCAAGAAGTGATAGACCTTAATAGAAAGATACCACGCAAGTATCATATTAATGCACATCTAGAGCAAATACGTAGTAGTGACCTTACTACAGAAGATACTCTTGCACTAAGAGAGCGTCTAGATAAAATGGTAAGCAATAGAGAGAATAGACCATTTTTAGATAAAATATATTACACAAAGGCGGCCTATTATATGAGCCTAGGTAAAGAAGACTCTGCTATTGCAAATTATAATAAGTCATTAAGGGAGACTAGCACAGATAACTATCTTGTGTCACGAGATTATCTCGCACTTGCAGACTATAATTTTGAGCAAGCCGCATATAAAACTGCTGGTGCTTATTATGATAGTATGCTGGGTAAAATAAGCGACCGTACAAGAGAGTATAGGTCTGTAAAAAAGAAGCGTGATAACCTTACAGATGTTATTGCATATGAAGATCTTACCCTTCGTAATGACAGTATAATTTCGCTAGTTACAATGTCTGAAGATGATCTAACGGCATATTTTGACAACTATATAGCAGAGCTTAAGGCAAAAGAAGCTGCAGACTCTATCGCTAGAGTAGATAAAATACGTAATAACGAGTTTTTTAATAGTAGTACTAGTGCTCGTAAAAAAACACAAGCTACAGCTGGTGAATTTTACTTCTATAATGATGTGGCCGTATCTTATGGTAAGCAAGCCTTTGAGCGTAGATGGGGTAAAAGAAGACTAGCAGATGGATGGCGCCTCTCATCAAAACAAACTCCAGCTAGTAACGGAGGACTCTTGCCGGTAGCACTTCAAGAAGAAGAGGAGACACAAAAGAAAACAGCACAAGACTATATTGCAACACTACCTAGGGATAGAACTCAAATAGATAGCCTCATTAAAGAGCGTGACTTTGCATACTTTCAGCTAGGGCTTATTTATAAAGAAAAGTTTAAAGAATATCCTTTGGCGGCAAATCGTTTAGAAAAGCTATTAAGTTTCAAACCTGATGAGAAGCTTGTGTTGCCAGCTACCTATAACTTGTATCAAGTGTATGAATCTATGGACGCTTTCGCGAAAGCGGAAACCTATAAAAACGAGATCACCACAAAGTATCCAGACTCTCGTTATGCTACAAGAATAAATAATCCTAATACAGCACTTGAAGCAGATGCAGAGGCTCCAGAAGAAATTTATAAAGGTTTATACAAGCGTTTTCAAAACCAAGAATATGCAGGTCTTCTCTCAGACCTAGAAGTAAAAATTGATCAACTTTATGGAGATCCATATTTACCTAAATTTGAACTGCTTAAAGCAACCGTGTTAGGTAGATATAAAGGGTATGATGCTTACAAAGAGAACCTTAATTATGTAGCACTTACCTACCCACGTACAGAAGAAGGTAAGAAAGCTCAAAACTTATTGCGCAATGCTTTGCCTACAATGAAGTTTGAAAACTTTGATGACGAGGCAATTTCTATAAACTATAAGGTGCTATACTCCTTTACAAGTTCTGACGTGCAGGGAGCGCGCGATTTTCAGAGGAGACTTGTAGAGAGCTTTGAAAAAATAGGTTACACACAGTTTTCTACCTCTATAGATGTATATAATGAGAAAGAGTCTTTTGTAGTAATACACTTTTTAGACAGTAGAAATCAAGCCGAAGGCCTTGTTGAATTACTTGCAGTAAATGATCAAGTAAGAATTACAAGACCTAATACCATTATTGCTTCAGAAAATTATAAGATCATCCAAGTACATAAAAACTTTGATGCTTATAAGGCACAAAAAACAAAATGAGATTAAATATAAACCCCCTTACAAATGTTTTCAGATAACAAAAAAGGAAAAGGACCTGCTCTTACAAATCAACAAAACCGCATAAGCCAGGGTACAACTCTTAAGGGAGATGTTACCTCAGAAGGAGGTTTTCGTATAGATGGTGTAATAGAGGGTAATATTACAGCGCCAAATAAGATTGTAATAGGTAAAACAGGTGTTGTAACCGGTACAGTTATTTGCAACGATGCAGATGTAGAGGGTAAAATTGTAGGTAGATTAGAGATAAAAAATTTACTCTCTATAAAGACTTCTGCACATATTGAGGGAGAGGTTATTACTGGTAAGCTTGCCGTAGAGCCTGGGGCAACCTTTAATGCATCTTGTGAGATGAAAGGCAACCTTAAATCGCTATCTAATGCCAAAGGAAAAGGAGAACGCTCCGCTTAAAAACTGGGCGCGGTTTTCTACCATTGCCTTACAAATGGGTGTGACTATATACTTAGGTAATCTATTAGGCATATGGCTGGATCAAAAGTTTGAAACTACATTCTTAGAAAAAACAGTTACACTCTTTGCTATTTTTCTTTCTATCTACTTCGTCATAAAAGGGGTAATGCGTCTCAATAAATAAGTGTTGATCAAAAAATTAATTCTTTATACACTGGGTGTTATAAGCTTATTTCTCATTAGTTATAACGTTCACCATTATCTCACATTAAAATTTGAGATATATCATCCATACAGTTTATGGAGTGTTTATCTATATCAAGCAATAGCATCTTATATACTTGTGGTAGTCTTTGAGCTACTTGCCTCGCTCACAAAAGAGTTTAAAGATCAACTAGGTTTTTTATACTTAGGATCTATGGCGGTAAAAGTTTTATTCTTTTGTGTTCTTTTTAGAGATGTTATTTTTTTTGGACCTGATTTGAGTAAGATAGACAGTGTTTCTCTACTGTTACCCATCTTCATATTTATCTTTTATGAGGTAATTGTTATTGTGAAAATCTTGAATAGAGAGACTCAAAATTGAAA
>Ga0209295_1000676_pt1 | contig 14220 bp, 14 predicted proteins | sample Porto_5metaG_FD_187428 | JGI IMG/M metagenome (GOLD analysis project Ga0209295, IMG submission 187428) | Marine algal microbial communities from Porto, Portugal - Porto_5 metaG (SPAdes) (version 2) | ecosystem: Host-associated > Algae > Red algae > Unclassified | place: Portugal: Porto... | reverse complement strand
CATTATAGGTAAAGCTACAGACCAAAATGGAAAAATTTATTTCAAAGTAAAAAACTCTTGGGGGACAGATCCTTCTACAACTAAGTATCATGGATACGTATATGTGAGTGCCGCTTATATGAGATTAAAAGCTATATCTGTACTTCTACATAAAGATGGTCTCCTAAAGAATACGGGACAAAAGATTTTTAAATAACATCGGCATAAAAAACATTTTAATCGATAATAAACATACTTCCTTTAAAAAACTATCACACAATGTAGCCTAAGTATGAAAATACGATTGCCTACTATCTTTGGGTGTTAAAATAAACAAAGGTGTATGAAAATAAGCGATTTAAAATCTAAAGAAGAAATAGTAACTACCTACCATCTTGATATTGGATCTGTTACTATGTTTGATACTTATGTCGTAGCTGAATTTAATGAAGGTATATTATTAGATACTCAGAACTATCAATATCTAGCTGAACTTATTAAAGATCATTTTGATCATTTAGAAAGTTTTGGGTATGTTTCAAATAGGCTTAATGCCTATGCCATTGAGCCTATCGCACTTATGGCTAAGTCTCCATTTAATATTCCAAAAGCAAAGGTAGCTATTGTAAGCTATAATGAGACTAGTAAAAAATCTTCTGTATTTGAGAGTAATTTTTATATGTATAAGCCAGAAATATTTGATAACTTACCAAACGCGCTTGCGTGGATCACTAGTGAAAAGCTTGTTCCAAATTGCTAGACATACATTTAAAATCTTCCCTATATAAAAGCAACAGGCAGCTCTATGAGCTGCCTGTTGCTTTTATCACTTTAATTATTGCAATCTAGTCTATAAGATGAATTCCGTCTTCCTTTATAAGAATTTTACGATCTCTGTATAGGGTCCCTATTGCTTTTTTAAAACTTTTTTTACTTAAACCTAATTGGTTCTGTATATCCACGGGATCAGATTTATCATGCAAAGGCATGAATCCATCGTTTGCTTGAAGTTCATCAAAAATATATTGCGCATTAGGCTCAATACTTTTGTATCCTTCTTCTTGTAATATTAAATCTATTTTTCCATCTGGGCGTATTTTCTTTACCCATGCTTCTAGTTTATCACCAGTTCTAATATCTTCAAAAATATCTTCCTTGTAAATAAGACCTTTATGTTTACCATTTACAATTGCATTTGCTCCACGGTCAGTAATATGAGAAATAATGACTTCTACTTTATCAAACTTCTTTACCTCAATATTATCGTTAGATAAATATTTCATGGTTTTACTTGTAGCTGCGAGTCTAGTAGATTTTTCATCTAGATACATGTAAACAATGTACCAACTACCTACTTTCATAGGTCTTGCTTGCTGAGCAAAAGGGACAAAAAGCTCTTTTTCTAATCCCCAATCTAGAAAAGCCCCTACTTCATTTACCGCTGTACAACGCAAGTATCCAAAATCATTGAGCTCAATATAGGGCTTAAGAGTTGTAGCTACTGGTCTTTCTTCATGATCTAAGTAGACATATACATTGAGTTCATCCCATATTTTATATTCTTCTGGAACATACTTATTAGGCAACAATACATCATCTCCCGCTTCATTAGAAAGAAAAAGCCCAGGCTCTGTCTCTCTATCTATTCTCATTATATGGTACTTTCCTATCTCTAACATAATCTTAATTAAAGTGCAAAAGTACGATTACTTAAACTACAAACAATCATCTGCTCCGGACTTAATCTTTATGATTAAAGCTAAGTAAAATAATTATGTGTTATGCCATATCTATCACTGCTATAATTTGAAATTTATTCGAAATAAAAAACGCCTTGACTTTACTGTCAAGGCGTCTCAAAAAAGTTATAAAAGTCGTCTATTTATAAACAGACTCTTTCTTGAAATGCTTTGCTAGCATATAGTATACTACTGCACGGTATTTACTACGATTAGACTTTCCGTATGTTTCAAGAACACTATCGATAGCCTTATCTAAGTCTGCACTATCTGCAAGACCAAGCTTTTTTATTAAAAAATTATTCTTCACAGTAGCAATTTCTGTAGCAGAACCTCCAGAAACTGTAGATGAATCTTTGTTATAAATAGAAGGACCACAACCTATAGTTACTTTAGTTAAGAAATCCATGTCTGGCGTTACTCCGCATTTGTTTTTTAAATCATCTGCATACTTAGCGATGAGTTCTTCTCTTTTGCTCATAATTGTATTGTTTCTTGTTTAGTTATTTTATTAATATCTCTTAAAGATAAACAAAAAGCTAAACTCAACTTAAAAAAGATTACTTGATAAAATTAAAATAATCAAGTAGCACTTTATCGTTGATTTTACGCGGCGTGAAGATTTCTAGTAAAGTAGGTTTATCATTTGATACATATAACTCCGCTTTCGCGAAAGCGCAACTCTCCTCACTATCTGCTTTTAAGTATTTGAAATTATACATCTCACATAACTTCTCTGCCGAAAGGTCGTGCGTAGTTTCAAAAAACTCATCAAAGTTATCTGTGTTCTTATCCTTATTAGGTAAAATACGGAAAATGCCTCCTCCACTATTATTAATTACAATAATTTTAAAATTATCTGGTATACTTTTATTCCACAGCGCATTGCTATCATAGAAGAAACTTAGCTCTCCTGTGATAAATGTAGTGGGCTTAGGGCTTACCATAGCTGCACCTATCGCTGTACTCGTGCTTCCATCTATACCACTAGTTCCTCTATTACAATAAACCTCAAGCGTTTTATTAACATCAAATAGTTGTGCATATCTCACGGTACTACTATTACCTAGTTGTAACATTGAGTGATCTGGAATCATACTGAGAATATGGTCAAATGCTTTAAAGTCGCACCATTCCATTTGTTTGATATACTCTGTATGCAGCATATCACGTTTTTCTCGTATGGTAAGCCATTCCTGTTGGTAAACACTCTCAGTGTATGAAGTGTGCTCTTGCAAGTTTTCTAAAAAGTAAGAAGCAGATGTTTCAAAATGTTTATTTAGACAGAAGTAAGTGTCGTAAGCTTTCTTTACATCTACATGCCAGTGTTGCTGTGGCTGATAGTTTCTAAGAAAGGCTTTTACCTTCTTTGAAACTACCATCCCTCCAAAGGTCAATAAAATATCTGGCTGTAACGCTTTAAAACCAGCATCATCTAGACTACCAATGATGTTATCTATGCGCGTAAAAAAATTAGGATGAGAAACATTTGAAGTCGTCTCTGTAAATACAATTACACTAGGATCATTACCTAGCATATCAAGTAATGATTGTTCCATTACAGTAGGCCCTTGCACGCCAATTATTACAAGCTTACGTGTTGCATTATTCCAGCTATACATATATGGTTGTAACTCGTCTAAAGATAACTGATCAATAATGTTATGAGGTGCTACTTCTATAGGTTTTGCTATCGCCACATCTGTCATTTCATATAAAGGCTCATAAAAAGGAACATTGATATGTACTGGACCAGATTGCTCTATCGCTATATTAAGTGCTTTATTAATCTCTTGATCATTATGTCGCTGGCTTTCCCTTATTTTCTGAGCAACCTTAGTATCTGTAACCTCATTTACAGGCACTAATTCGGAGTATAAGTTTGCCGAATATAAAATGTGATTTTCAAAAACGTTCTTTTGTCTTATTGTTTGTCCATCTCCTATATCTATGCGTTCTATAGGTCTATCTGCGCTTATAGCAATAAGCGGGATATCACTGTAAAAAGCTTCCGAAATAGCAGGATAGTAATTAAGTAAAGCACTACCAGAAGTACATACTATAGCCACAGGTTTTCTTGATTGCTGCGCGATTCCTAAAGCTACAAAAGCAGCACAACGCTCATCTACAATGCTGTAAGCTTTTATATGTGGATTTTTTGTAAACTCAATAGTGAGTGGTGCGTTACGAGATCCTGGAGATATAATAACGGTATCGATTCCTTTACTTAAGCAAAGGTGAACGATAGATTGTGCTACAGGGATTTTAGAGTGAATCATTAGAAACAAAAATACAATATCTCCCATTTAGAATTGAGTAACTCTAATCAGGAATTACAGAAATTTTACATTACAAATGCATTGGCTATCTGCCTATTTTAAACGCAATACTCTGGCAATTGTTTGGAGTTTATGTACCGTTTCTTCCCATTCTGATTGAGGATCACTAGATGCTGTTATCCCTCCTCCTACATATAACTGTGCTCCACCAGCATCTACCTCCATACATCGTAAGTTTACAAATAAATGAGTATGCTTTTTTATAGCCCCATAAGCAAGATTCTCAACATTCCTTCTTGTAGTCGCTCTCTTTTTTTCTGTTATGAGATTAAGTTCCCCTAAGAAACCTGTGTAATAAGATCGCGTGTATCCCTCATGAGTGAGGATAAACTCCTTTGCTTCGTTTTTAGGCAACCCACAAACTGCGGGTGTAGGATGTAGTGCGTTTATGACGGCTGCTATACTCGTTTCATTTTCATTTATGATTGCAGAAATATCTGTTTTAAGATGTAGTAAGGTTCCTGCTTGTTGTGTAGCAACACCAGACACTTTAAGATCTTCTACCAGTGTTCTTAAATTTTTTATAATGGAATCTGTTACAAATTGTTGCTCCTCCATCTCTTTTGCACCCCAGATTACATCTCCAGTATTTGCTACTTTCTTTGTGCCGGCAAGAGACATGGTATGTAAGCGTCTATTATTTATTGATAGTAATGTTTCTGGAGTCGCTCCTAGCCATAAGCCTACTTGCGGGTGATACCAGCAGTACACAAATGCAGACTTGTAGGCAGCTAGTAATCGCTTAAATATTTTAATAGGCGACTCATAGTTGTGGGGAATCTGTTGCTTTCGCGAAAGCACCACTTTCTTCATAGCTGTATTTGCTATAGCTTTAATTCCTTTGCTTACTAACTTCACATGAAAGTCACGCGCCTCCTTCAGATGGGTAACGACAATAGGTTCTTCTTCTAAAATAACATCACTGTCAAAATATTCTAATTCCATTGCAAAGGCCTGCTCGCTTGGAATTAATACAGTTTTTGTAGTGGTTGTATCAAAAGGAGCAAATACAAAACCACTTTCTGAAAAGTCTGTAACTTCATGAAAAGTTTCATCATCTTGTAAAAGCGCATACATCTTTTCTTCATTAGGTTTACTATACACTACAAATGGTAGCGCATTATCAAACTGCTCTTCGATATAATTAAAAAAATCTGTGCTAGTCATTACTTTCTAGGCAAAGCGATTGTCGTTAACTTACATTTTGAAATAAGCGCATCATCTTCATCTACCACATCAATATTCCAAAGCTGGGTTGTCCTTCCTTTATGAATGATAGTAGCCTTTGCATACACCATCCCATTGCGCTTACTCTTCACGTGATTTGCAGAGATTTCTATACCTCTAATAGTAAATCCTTGATCAAGAAACATAAAGCTAGCGGCGCTTCCTACACTTTCTGCAAGAGCAACCATCGCACCGCCATGTAACACTCCGTCTGGTTGATGGACTCTAGGTGTAACAGGCATTTGTGCTACCAAGAAATCTTCGCCAAAATCTGTATAGGTAATATCCAGCGTCTCCATCAACGTATTCTTACAGCTCTCCGCTAGACGTGCTAGTACTTCTTCATTAGTGTTTTTCATGTACATTTAATTAACAAATAAATTATAAATACTATCTTCAATCAAATTTCGTTAATAATGAACACAAAACCCTCAATTATGATTAAAAAGACGCTTGCCATCACGATACTCCTTTTATCAATGATCTCTTGTGATACAATTGATGAACTTACCATGTTTGAAATAGACTATACCACAAATTTTACTATTCAAGCCACAACTATTTTAGATACACCCTTTGACATTGTAACTCCAGAAGTCACTACAAACTCTGAGTCAACATTTGAAAATAATAATACCAACTCAGACCTGGTTGAAAGTGTAAAGTTAACAACCCTAAGGCTAGATCTCCTTACTCCTGCAAGTGGGGACTTTGACTTTCTAAATGAAATTTCGATTTTCATCATTGCAGATGGTCTTCCAGAACAGCTTATTGCCTCAAAAGTAGCAATTCCAGAAAATGGAGCTCGCACACTTACATTAGATATAGAGAATGTCGAGCTAGAAGCGTACATTAAAAGTGATGCCTACAGATTGCGCACAGAAACAACTACAGATCAAACCATAGAATCTGATCATGAAATTGAAATCTATACTCAATTTAAGATAGATGCAAAGATTTTAGGAGTATAATAACTCATAACATATCGCTTCTTACAAAATGTGTCGTATTTTTAAATACGACACATTTTTTTTGATATGAAAGTAAAAACATTAGAAAACGAGAGAGCAAAATTACTTGCCTTAGAGAATTACCACTACAGCGATCTCCTACCTTTATCAAAGGAGGTGGACCTAAACGCCTATGGCGGTTCTGATATATCTACGGGTCCTAAACTTACAGCTTATATTAAAGATGCCATAGAAAGGCAATCACTAGGAACAGCGCTACCTTTTATTATTTTTGACAAAAAATACAGCAAGTTTGCTGGATGTACTCGCTATGGTAACATAGATGCTACAAACAAGGTTGTTCATATAGGATGGACGTGGCTTGGAGAACATTTTCGCGGAAGCGGTCTTAACACGCACGTCAAGTTTCTTATGTTACGTTATGCTTTTGAGAAGCTTCTTTATGAGCGCGTGGAGTTTCGTATAGATGAGCGTAATACACGCTCTAGAAAAGCTGTTGAAAAACTGGGCGCAACTCTTGAAGGAGTCATGCGCAAGGATATTGTCACAAAGAATGGTAGACGTCGTAATTCTTGTTGTTATGCTATTCTTAAAGAAGAATGGGAAGAAATCAAGAACACGCGATTTGTTGATATTCTAGATAGTACAGAAGAGTAAATATTTTTAAAGTACGCTTTCGCGAAAGCGATCACCTACACCTCAACGTTTGCAAAATCAAATCTCACCATTCCATCGTCATCTATGGAAGTTAGCTCCACTTCGTGTAGCGTATTTATAAGTTCTGGATTCCAAGGTGATTTTACTTTTACATAATTTTCTGTAAAGCCATGGATATAGCCTTCCTTGTTTTCTCCTTCAAAAAGTACCATACGAGTACTATTTAACTGAGACTCATAGAATGCTCTTCGCATTTTGGCAGAGAGTCCGCGCAACATTTTACTACGTTTACTTCTTACCTTTTTAGGTACTTCTCCTTCCATGGTAGCGGCAGGTGTATTATCACGTTCTGAGTAGGTAAAGACATGAAGGTATGAGATGTCTAATCCCGTTAGAAAATTATAAGTTTCTAGAAAATCCTCATCTGTTTCTCCTGGAAACCCTACAATTACATCAACACCTATACAGGCGTGCGGCATTACTTCCTTAATTTTGGCAACGCGATCTACATATAACTCCCGTTGATAACGGCGACGCATTAACCCAAGAATCTTATTGCTTCCACTCTGTAGTGGAATATGAAAGTGAGGTACAAATGTGCGTGACTTAGACACCACATCAATTGTTTCATTCTTAAGAAGATTAGGCTCTATAGAAGAGATTCTCAAACGCTCTATTCCTGCTACTTTATCAAGCTCTTGTACAAGTTCTAAAAAAGTGTGTTCATGCTTTTTATTACCAAACTCTCCTTTACCGTAATCACCTATGTTTACTCCAGTAAGTACAATCTCTTTTATGCCTTGCGCAGCTATTTTTGAAGCATTATCAAGTACATTTTGTAATGTATCACTTCTAGAAATACCCCTTGCAAGCGGTATCGTACAGTAGGTACACTTGTAATCACATCCATCTTGCACTTTTAGAAAGGCACGAGTACGATCTCCTATAGAGTAGGAACTCACGTAGAAATCTGCATCTTGAATCTCGCAAGCGTGTACTTCTCCACCTTCCTTAGATCTGTCTGGATTATCTAGTAAATCGTTTATATAACTAGTTACATTAAACTTCTCTGTCGCTCCAAGAACGAGATCTACACCATCTACAGCGGCAAGCTCTTCTGGTTTGAGTTGTGCATAACAACCTACTGCGACAGTAACTCCTTCTGGATTTGCTTTTTGAGCTTGTTTTACAATAGACTTAAAACGCTTATCTGCATTTTCTGTCACACTACATGTATTAATCACGTAGACATCTGCAGGCTCAGAAAACTCAACTTTATCAAATCCCTCTTGCCCAAAACTACGAGCAATAGTGCTAGTCTCTGAAAAATTCAGTTTACAACCTAGTGTATAAAATGCGACTTTCTTTGTAGAGGACATGTAGTTATTATTTGGAAGATCTGCTCAGTTTTTGCAGGCTGCAAAGGTAACAAAAGAAGCAAAGAAATTATTGCTACTTATAACAACTAATCTTTGCTTGCTAAGAATTTGTTTCTAGCAACTACGGCATCCTTAGTATAGTCGCTAAAAATTCCGTCTACTCCCGCCTCAAAAAACAGTTGATACTCGGTTACTCCGTCCTTATTATTCACCCATAAAGCATCTTCTTTTCTAAAAGTGTACGGATGCACTTCTAGCTTATGCTTATGTGCAAGCGCTATAAAATCTGTAGGAGCTAGCACCTCAACTTCTCCGTCACCTGTCTTACTATATGACATTATAAAAGGTTTCCAAGGGCCTATTCCATCTGCATAAGTAGAGACAAACTTCATTCCTTGGCCTGTTGTAAAGTAGTTATAAGTGCGAGTATCTCCCTTTGTTACAAAATCATACGGCTGTCCCTCTGGATCATAACTCCCATCTTCCTTGGTAAATCGTAAATCTCCATTACCAGAGATTCCAGCCGCACCTATAAGTTGTATAAGCCGTACATCTGAACGTGCTGAAATGTATTGTAACGTACTCACCTCAAAACATTGTACAAATATTGGCGATTCCCTTTTTGTGTAACCAGCCACTGTAATTTGCTCTATAAATGTATCTTCCATGACAAGCCCTAAATCTTGGTGAAAACTAGGATGCTTTAATTCTGGATAAATACCTACGGGATTTCCTGAGGTGGTTTTATGCGCTTTCGCAAAAGCGATAATCTCCTCAAACGTAGGAATCTCAAAAATATCGTCATATTCATGAGTCCTCTCCTTCCAAGACTGCCTTGCGCGTAGTGTTTTGAGTTCGCTAAGCGTGAAGTCACATACAAACCAATCTGTCACAGGTACACCATCAAGCATTTTTGTCGTTTTACGATCTGCAAATTCTGGGAGCATAGATACATTTGTAGTGCCAGAGATAAAAGGCTCATGCCTTGCCACAAATATTCCATCCTTTGTCATTACAAGATCTGGCTCAATATAATCTGCACCCAGCTCGATTGCTTTTTTATACCCTTCCATCGTATGCTCTGGATACATAAATTGTGCTCCCCTGTGGGCAATAACAATAGGCGTATTATGAATATGAGGTTGCTCCATGTGATTACAAGATAAGATGGGTATTAAAAATAAAGGTGTTATTCTTTTTAAACTAATCATGTATATAAAGGTAGCATCTATTCCACAAAAAAGGCGCAAATATCATTTGCGCCTTTTTAAAATTTTATAACTAAAGATTAGATTAATCTATTCTAGTGATTTTTGCTCCTATTGCTCTAAGGCGCTCATCTATGTTTTCATATCCGCGATCTATTTGCTCGATATTATGAATAGTAGAAGTTCCTTTTGCACTTAACGCCGCAATAAGCAATGAGATACCAGCACGTATATCTGGCGATGTCATTGTGGTTGCCTTAAGCGTAGACTGGAAGTTATGGCCAATTACTGTTGCACGGTGTGGATCACAAAGTATCACCTTTGCTCCCATGTCTATAAGTTTATCTGTAAAGAACAAACGGCTTTCAAACATTTTTTGGTGAACCATTAATTCTCCTTTTGCTTGTGTTGCCACTACAAGAATAATACTCAAAAGATCTGGAGTAAAACCTGGCCATGGTGCATCTGCTATGGTCATAAAAGATCCATCTATGTATGATTCTACCTGGTAACCGTCTGTATGTGCTGGAATGTAAATATCATCGCCTTTACGTTCTAAAGTTATCCCTAGTTTTCTAAAAGTATTAGGGATCACTCCAAGGTTATCCCAACTTACATTTTTAATAGTAATCTCGCTCTTAGTCATTGCAGCAAGGCCTATCCATGATCCTATCTCAATCATATCTGGAAGTACTCTGTGCTCGCAACCACCTAGTTTTTCTACTCCTTCTATAATAAGCATGTTAGAGCCTATACCTTGAATAATTGCTCCCATGCGCACCATCATTTTACAAAGCTGTTGTAAATATGGCTCGCAAGCTGCGTTATAAATAGTTGTAGTTCCCTTAGCTAATACAGCTGCCATCACAATATTTGCCGTACCAGTAACAGATGCTTCATCTAGTAGCATGTATGCTCCTGTAAGTCCTTTAGGCGCTTCTACGCCATAAAAACGTTCTTCACGATTGTAACGAAAGGTCGCTCCTAGTTTTATAAAACCTTCAAAGTGCGTATCAAGACGACGACGCCCTATTTTATCACCTCCTGGTCTAGGAATATATCCTTTACCAAAACGTCCCAGTAAAGGTCCTACAATCATAATAGAGCCTCTTAAGCCACTACCTTCTTTTTTAAATTGCTCACTTTCTAGATACTGCAGATCAAGATCATCTGCTTGAAAAGTAAATTCTCCTTTAGCAATTTTCTCCACCTTTACACCTAGATTTTGCAAGATCATGATGAGCTTGTTTACATCTATAATGTCTGGCACATTACTTATGGTTACTTTTTCAGGGGTGAGTAACACGCCACATAAAATTTGTAATGCTTCGTTTTTTGCGCCTTGTGGTTGGATATTACCTTTAAGTTGGTGACCTCCCTCGATCTGAAATGTTGCCATAGTTAATTAGAAATATTTTTTAATAACGCTTTTTGCGGTTGTTATTGTTGTTGTTTGTGTTCTTTGAGTAGCTTCTTTTCTTAATTGGATTATCTGCAGCTTTAGCTTTCTTATTAGCTCTTATAAGCCTATCAGAATTTCCTAGTTCCTCACCACGGTCTTTTAGATTAATCTCTCCATTACTCAATTCAAATAAGTGATTAAAGATGACCTCATCATCTACAGTATCCTTATTCCAGTTTAAGAAACATTTTTTCATGTGGTTTGCAATAGTCATTACAAGTCCCTCGCGCATATCTCCTTTATCCCAGCTTACCGCTACATCAATCATACGTTTGATATTATTACCGTAAAAACGATATTTAGGATGGTTTTGCGGGTATTCTAAAGGCTCTGGACGCTCTGCAAGCTCCTCTCTAGAAGGTTTTCCATACGGTGACTCCACATCTAGTTCAAAATCAGACATTATAAATAACTGATCCCATAACTTGTGTTGAAAATCTGGTACATCACGCAAGTGAGGTTGTAAATTCCCCATCACTGCTATGATTGCCTTAGCTGTTTTGTTACGCTCTATGGCGTCTTCCATTGCCGTCGCATCATTTACCATTTTCTGTATATGGCGCCCATACTCGGGAATGATGAGATGAACTCTCTCCGTGTTGTACTCTAATTGATCTATCAATTGTAAAAAATTAAGTGAAGTTGTCTTTTAAATAAAGATAGGTGCAAAATACTAAAATTTGTCTAAACGCATCTAGTCTTTAGTAAATTGATAACATAACCGTACAAAAAGTATTTTTATTGCGTTCTAGTACAGTTTTGGGCGTGACCACAAGGGTCGGGCGCTACGTTCATACGCTTCGGCTCCTTGCGCTATCGCTTTATGAGCCTGCAGGGTAACCACTACGATCCCTCACGCGGCGGTAGTAATGCTACAACATAGTGGTGATTCATACCATTTTCGCGAAGGCGTGTAATTTTATAATGAAATAACTCCCTCTATCTTTGCTACCTCTTTATACTTTGAGATCACAACGTCAGGATTATCTAAACGCACATTAATAGAGATACTTGTGTACTTACCTGTGCGAGAGATATTTTTCTTTATTACAGCTCCTAGATGGTCAAAGAGCCCTTCTATTTGAGCCTCTTTCTCTGCATTTGCAGGTACAATAAACTTATACAAATAAGGTGCTGGCCAGCTAGAAGTCTCCTCTAGTTGTACCTTCAATTTTTTATAAAATTCTTCTGGATTTTTGTCTGTACTCATGCGCATATATTATAATACAAAGGTACATAAAACACGTTCCTTGTAGTTTGCTTAATTTTGCTGAAAAGATTACCATTTTTATGCCAAAACGTATTCTTCTCATAGGAGGTCCATCTACTGGAAAAACTACATTAATCAACCACCTTAAACAACTAGGGTATCCTTGCCTTGAGGAAATCTCAAGAGAAGTGATAAGCGAAGCCCAAAAGGAAGGAATAGATCAATTATTTCTAGAGCAACCCTTGTTATTTTCTGAACTTTTAAGAGATGCCCGCATTGAGCAACATAAGCAGGCGGACACTTATAACACTGATACCGTTTTTATAGACCGTGGCATTCCTGACACGGTGGCATACATGGACTTTATAGGACAAGAATATCCCGAAGCATTTGTACGGGCTTGTAAGGATTACACCTATGATATTGTATTTCTATTACCTACCTGGGAGAACATCCATAAAATTGATCAAGAGCGTTACGAGACCTTTGAGCAAGCCCAAAAGATAGAAAAATGTCTTGTAAAGACGTATAAAAACTATGGCTACAACCCTATTATAGTACCTAAGTCTCCTGTAGAGGATAGAGCCGTATTTATACTAGAAGCACTTGCCCTTGAGTAATCAAGCACAAGACATATTACAACAATACTGGGGTCACTCCACCTTTAGACCACAACAAGCAGAAATTATAAAGAATGTGCTTGCTGGAAATGATAGTATTGCATTATTACCCACTGGCGGTGGGAAGTCACTTTGTTTTCAATTACCTGCGCTGTTGCTGGATGGTATTACCATTGTGGTCTCGCCCCTTATAGCGCTTATGAAAGATCAGGTAATGACTTTGCAAGAAAAAAATATCAAAGCGCTTTCTATTACAAGTGGGATTTCCTTTGGCGAGCTTGACACCTTACTGGATAATTGCATTTATGGCAACTATAAACTGTTATATCTCTCACCAGAGCGACTACAGCAAGAGCTTGTACAAGAAAGAATCAAACTCATGAATGTTTCTCTCATTGCAGTAGATGAAGCTCATTGTATCTCTCAATGGGGTCATGACTTTAGACCTGCATATAGAGAAATCTCACAACTACGTGCTCTCAAACCTACAGTTCCATTTATAGCACTTACGGCTACGGCAACGCCTAAGGTACTTAAAGACATTACAGAACAATTAGAATTACAGAAGCCGCAATTATTTAAAACTTCTTACCATCGCCCTAACCTCACTTATAAGGTAGTGCAAGCCACAGATAAGTTCTACCAGCTAGAAACTATACTTTCAAAAACCAAGGCTAGTGCTATAGTATATGTACGTAATAGAAAAGCCACGCTCAATACAGCACAATTTTTAAAAGGTAGAGGCATCTCTGCTACTTCTTACCACGGCGGGATGTCTCGTGATGAACGTCACAAACAATACCTTGCGTGGCGTAATAACAAAGTACAAGTCATGGTAGGTACAAGTGCCTTTGGGATGGGTATAGATAAGGCAGATGTAGCAACTGTAGTGCACTTAGAAATACCTGATAGTATAGAAAATTACTTTCAAGAATCTGGAAGAGCAGGAAGAGCAGGGCAAGAATCACAAGCCGTCTTACTTTATAATGAAAATGACGAAGTAAGATTAGAAAATCAGTTTATAAAAGTGATTCCTCAGGTGGGAGATGTAAAAAAAATATACAAGCACCTCAATAATTACTTTCAAATCTCTTATGGAGAAGGACAAGAAACACTACATCGGTTTAATTTTAGCGAGTTTTGCGCTACCTATAAACTGCACACCATTCTTACCTTTAATGCGCTACAAGTACTAGACCGCAATAGCGTCATAAGTTTATCTCAGGAATTTACAAAACGAGCAACTATTAACTTTAAGGTAAATGACTTTGCACTATCTTATTATTTGATACGTAACAATCAGCTGGATGATGTGGTTAAGGCAGTCCTTAGAACGTATGGAGCTGTTTTTGAGCAAATCACAAATATTAACTATAGTATTGTTGCTACTAAGGCTAGTAAGACTATAGAACAAGTACATCAAGTGCTA
>Ga0209295_1000674_pt1 | contig 14253 bp, 13 predicted proteins | sample Porto_5metaG_FD_187428 | JGI IMG/M metagenome (GOLD analysis project Ga0209295, IMG submission 187428) | Marine algal microbial communities from Porto, Portugal - Porto_5 metaG (SPAdes) (version 2) | ecosystem: Host-associated > Algae > Red algae > Unclassified | place: Portugal: Porto... | reverse complement strand
TTAAAAAAGAAGAAAGAACGCAATTCACCGTTCTCTAAATCTTGAAATTGCTTGTAGTAATCCTCATTTTGAGTTTCAACATTGTCTTGTGCAAAAACAAAGCATGTAAATACACCTAAAAACAAAGTGCAAATTAATCTCAAAATAATCTGTTTTTTCATATCTCCATAACAGTAAAATCAAACTTTTGAATTAAAGCCAATTTTACAATTTTTGTTGTGAGCCACCATTAAATGATTATCAAATAACCTAAAGCCCAAAAAGCGTGTTCTACGTACTTTTCATTGATTCATTAAAAATAGTAAGGGTATTCAGCTCTAAAAATAAACGTTACATAAAACCTACAATTCTTAATATTTCAAAATTAAAAATAAGACATAGCTATATAGATTAAATGTTGTGTAACCCCATAAAATTGTTGTGAAACCTGATCACCTTCACAAATAACGTATTTCAACGATAAAAATAAACACTTTATCGATTAAAAATTGCATTTCATCTATGGCGAAATCAAAAAAAAACACCCTAAAAGAGTGTTTTTATTATAATTTAATATGGTTTTAAGAATTCATAGCCGAGATAATAAATTCTTTAAAATCTTTAGATATAGGAATCAAAGTATTATTGATCATAATATCTTTAGAATTAATGGCATCTATATGATCAACATTTACGATGTACGACTTGTGAGCCCTATAAAATTTGTTCTGTGGTAACTTCTCTAAATAATCCTTTAATGGAGAACGTACTAAAAACTTTTTATCTACCGTATTCACTTCTAAATACACGTTATCAGCTTTTATAAATTGAATATCTCCAAATTGTATTCTATAATATAGGTGCTGTTTCTTAACAAAAATAGAGTCTTTTAAAATTGAATTAGACATTGCAACGTCTTCATTGCTGGTTGCATTTGCCGCGCCATTACTTGCAACAGTTTGTTTTCCATAAATGAAGTTAGATAATGCAATTTCTATAGATGTATATAAATCTTGTTGCTCAAATGGTTTAACCAAGTAACCATTTGGCTTTACTGTTTTAGCATTTTCAACTGTTGCACGGTCAGAGTTAGAGGTTACGAAAATAAAAGGAATGTCATAATTCTCTCTTATGTGCTTACCCAAGTCAATACCAGTTTTATCTGAAGCTAATATGATATCTATCAATACTAAATCTACCTGCTGCGTTTTTAGAACTTCAACAGCCTGTTCGTAAACAATTACGTTATCGACTATTTCATATCCTATCTCCTCTAACATAGATTGCATATCATCGGCGATGATAACATTATCCTCAACAATTAGAATTTTTATGGGTTGTTCCAAGGTTTAAATTGGTTTGTGGGTTATACTCAAAATTACAAAAAATAATAATAACTAATAAAAAACAACAGGGCGATAAAAAAGGTACTTAAAGCCAGTATTTTAAGCTCTGGATCAAGTTCTGCCTCGTTATTTGTAACTACCACTTTTCTTAAATGTATAAATACAAAAAGGTAGCCGGTAAGACTTACATAACGTAACTGTGAGCCATTTGTTGTAAGAAGAAAACAAAACAGGCACAAAAAAGATATAATCAATAGTGTATAATGGTACCTTTTAGCTTTAGACAAACCCATTTTAACGACCAAGGTATTCTTGCCTACGGCTGCATCAGATTTTATATCTCTCATATTATTCAGATTAAGTACTCCTACACTTAAAAGCCCTATTGAAATAGCCGGTAAAAAGGTCATAAAAGAAATAGCTTTTAGGTACAAAAACATAGAACCTAAAACACTGACCAAACCAAAAAAAATAAAAACAAAAACATCGCCAAGCCCGTTATAACCATAAGCGGACTTACCAACGGTATATTTGATTGCAGCCCAGATCGCAAATGCTCCCAATATTAAAAATACTAGGGGATACAGCATATTTTCTAAACCAAATGAGGTTACAATTAAAGCTACAATGAGAATTACATTTACTATAATACTAATATAGATACCAGATTTTAATTGTGATGCTGTTAAAAGACCACTTTGAAGGGCGCGTTTTGGTCCAAGCCTATCGTCGCCATCGGTACCTTTTACCCCATCGCCATAATCATTGGCAAAATTTGAAGTTACCTGTAGCCCAATTGTGGTCAAAATCGCTAAAATAAAAATAGTGGAATTCGTTATTCCGTGATATGCTGCCAGAGCAGTACCTACAAGTATACCGGAAATGGATAATGGAAGTGTTCTTAGTCTTGCTGCATTGAGCCAAGCTTTAACTATTGCCACTAATACGGATCTTCTATTTGAACTCTTTTACCGTCTTGATATGAAGCTACAAAAGCATCTCCAAAACCAATATTTACCAATTGCTTTCTAAAAGATTGCGCTTCTTCTAAAGTTTCAAAATTACCAAGAGAATAAGAGTAAAATGGATTGGTTTTAACGAAGAGCGTATTGGTCAAAGCTTCTGAAGCTAAAGTAACATTATTATCTACGAAAGATTTTACCTGAACAGAATATATCTTTTCTTTCTGTAAGAATTCTTTTGCTAAATAAAATTCCTTTACTAAGCTTAATTCTTCGTTTTGCTCTTTTAAATTCTCTAAACGGGTTCTAATGGCATCTACACTATCGATTGAAGTCAATACCAAATCGTTAGAAGTATTTCTACCGAAACCGCCTGAACTAGAAATACCTGCTGTATAAGAGGTAAATGCTAATCCACCGATAATAAAAAAAGCAGTTATACCCGCAAAAATATTACGTTGGATCTTACTCTTCTTTAGTTCTTTGTTCTTAAACTTTATTTGATCTAATAAACGCTCGTTAATAATCTGAGCTTTATCGACATCTTTATGTAATTCTAGTAAATCACTCTCTTCTATAAAAGGCATATATACAGGGGTAATTTTTAAGCTTAAAACTTAAATGTAAGCTAAAAATTGTTAATAACTTTTTATTTACAACAAAAATAAAATTAATTGTAAGGTATTACAAAAAACTAGACGTTTATTTAAGATATTCTGTTGAAAATCAATTATCAAAGATTTTTCCTACAATTCTGACTTAATCATCTGAAAGTGAAATACCATCAGATTCAATCTTAATTTTTCGTTCTCTATACAAGGTACCCAGACCTTTTTTAAATGTCTTTTTACTCATTTGAAAAACATCCCTAACTTCTTCTGGTGCAGATTTATCATGTAGACCTAGAAAACCACCGCTTTCAACAAGAACTTCATATATCTTTTTTGCAGCGGGTTCCAACACTTTTGCTCCTAACGGCTGTAGTGAAATATCTAATTTATTATCCTTTCTTATGGTTTTGATACAACCAGGTATTACATCGCCAATATTTATTGGCTTAAATACTTCGTTAAAATAAACAAGTCCTTTGTGCTTTTCATTAACAATTACCTCCCAACCTAAATCGGTTTGTCTGGTAACGACTAAATCTACCTTTTCCCATTCCTTAAGATCAATTGTATCATTACTTAAAAATTTATCCAGCTTATTAGAAGCTACCAGTCTACCTGACCGATCATCTAAATAACAATGAACTACATACCACTGCCCTTCTTTCATTTTTACGCGTTGCTCACGAAAAGGTACTAAAAGATGCTTTTCAAGACCCCATTGCATAAACGCACCAAATTCATTAACCTCAGCTACTTGTAGCAATCTAAATTCGCCCAGCATAATATCTGGCTCCAAAGTAGTTGCAACAGGTCTTTCATCATAATCCAAATAGCAGAAAACCTTAATTTTCTCACCTATCTCATATGCCGTAGGCACATATTTATTTGGCAACAATACATCATTTCCCTCTTCATCACCCAAAAAAAGACCTACACTGGTGTCTCTTAAAATCTCAAGGTTATTTATACGTCCTAATTCTATCATGTTGCAAAATTACATTTTAAATATTTAAAAACTTAGCCTAAAAAAAAAGACCGTTACCAAAAAGGCAACGGTCTTTAATTTATTTATCATCTGACTATTTATCGTAAACAGATTCTTTTTTGAAATGTTGACAAAGCTTGTAATAAATAACCGCTCTATGCTTATTTCTGTTAGATGAACCATACTTGTCCATAACAGATGCAAGTGCCTTGTCTAATTCAGCATTGTCAGGAAGACCCAACTTTTTGATCAAGTAATTGTTCTTTACAGTATCCAATTCTTTTTGGTCACTACCTGATACTTTCGAAGCATCAATGTTGTAAATAGATGGCCCAAGACCAACAGTTACCTTTTTAAGCAAGTCCATATCTGCATTTTCACCAAACTTATCTTTGATATCTGCAGCATACTTTTCGATTAAATCGTCTCTTTTACTCATGTTAAATGTGTTATAATTAATGGTTAATACTCCACTAAGATATGAAACGAAAATAATCAATCAAAATTTTATCGTTTATTATTGTAGGTGTAGTAATTTCCAGTAATTGCGGACGACTGGACACTTTGAAAAAGTTACTCAATTCATCATGTAGTTCTGTAGATGATTCTGCTGATCTATAATCAAAGCCGTACATAGCACAAAGGTGTTTGGCAGTTAAAGTATGTCTTGTCTCAAAATAAGTTTCAAAAACATCTGAATTCTCTTTTCCTGGAAGTATTCTAAAAATTCCCCCACCATTATTATTAATGACAATAATTCTAAAATCAGGCTTTAGATAGCTATTCCACAACGCATTACTATCATAAAAGAAACTTAGATCACCTGAAATAAATAGTGTAGGCGTACTACTTACCATAGATGCACCTATTGCTGTAGATGTACTACCATCAATACCACTTGTGCCTCTATTACAAAATACTTTTAGAGTAGGATTTAGATGAAACAACTGCGTATATCTAATGGTAGAACTGTTAGCTAATTGTAACATATAATCATTAGGTATAGCTTCCAAAATATGTTCAAAAGCCAAGAAGTCCGAAAACGGAATTTCTTTTAAATAAGCCTCTCTTTTTTCTTCATAACGCTGTTTTACCAAATTCCAATGAGAAAAATAATCACTTTTTATAGTCGAATCAACCGAATACATTACATTAAAAAAATCATGTACAGGAACTTTAATATGTTCTTCTAAACAGAAAAAAGTATCGTTTGCAAATTGACCATCAACATGCCAATGGTGTTCTGGAGCATGATCTCTTAAAAATGCCTTTACTTTTTTTGAAACTATGAGGCCGCCAAAAGTAATCAGCACTTCTGGTTTTAATTTTTCAAATTCCAATTCTCTGTCGGCATGCATTTCAATGGGCGCGACTAAAGAATCAATACTATTAAAAAAATTAGGATGGTGAATGTTAGATGTTGTTTCCGTCAGTACTAAAACACTGGGGTCATTCGCTAATTTTTCTAGCAACGTATCTGAAATAATATTTGGAGTATTTACCCCAACTAAAATCATTTTACGAGAAGCGGAGTTCCAAATACGTTTTTGCTGATCCAAGCTAACAATATTATCTACGGCAGCAGGTAGAGCACTAATCTGCGGAGCTATTGTAGGCTCCGAAAGTGTATCATACAAAGGCTCTTCAAAAGGGGCATTTATATGAACGGGACTATTCTTGGTCAATGCAATTTCTAAAGCGAGATTTAATTCGCCGTCATTATAATTTTGAACTTCCTGTTGAACCTGTTTTATCTCCCTATCGGAAATCCACTCTGGCTTATATTGTAAAACCTTTGATGTAGCATGACTTACATCTTGCTTTAAGTTGGCTGAATATCTAATATGATTTTCAAATACATGTTGCTGATTAATGGTTTGCCCATCCCCTATTCCTAATTTATAAACCGGTCTATCGGCAGAAATAATCAATAGCGGAATATTACTAAAATACGCCTCCGCAACTGCAGGATAATAATTTAAAAGGGCACTACCGGATGTACATAAAATTACAACAGGCTTTTGTAATTGTTGCGCCATACCTAATGCAAAAAAAGCGGCACAACGCTCATCTACTATACTATAACAAGTAAAAAAAGGATTCTCTGCAAAGGCTATGGTAAGTGGTGCATTTCTTGACCCTGGCGATATTACAATATTAGAAATATTCTTTGCCTGGCAATGTTGAACAATAGATTGTGCGGTAGGTATAGCGGAATATTTCATGTAGTTCAAAAATACGACCAAAGCAGGTCATTACCCAAAACTTAAGTATCTATTTACCATCTAGGACCCTAAACATGGTATTACTTTTTAAAGCCGTTTCTTCCCATTCTTTTTCAGGTATAGAATCACTTGTAATTCCACCACCTACATAAATTTCAGCTTTCTCTTTGAACAATTGCATACAGCGTAGATTTACAAAAAGCTCTGAAGTTTTCATAACACTTCTATAAGCACTATTCTCTTGGTTACGGCGGTTTCTATTTCTTGGCAGTTCTGTTTTTGTATTCAGCTCGCCTAAAAATCCGGTGTAAAAATTTCGTTCATACAATTCGTTTTCTAAAATAAAATTCTTTGCATTTTCTAACGGACTACCGCATACTGCTGGTGTTGGATGTAGTGCTTTTAATATATCACCAAATTTATTCGGTGCAAAGGTGCCTTTCATTTCAGTACGAAGATGCCAAAGCTGGCCTGCCTTAACAGACTCTCGTTCAGAACTACTAAGAGAAACAACCTCATCTTTTAAAGTATCTAAAATATAATCGGTTACCAATTGCTGTTCATCTAATTCTTTCTCTGCCCAAATTGGTTCATTAGCACCTATTGCATTCTGTGTACCTGCCAAAGACATTGTAGTAAATTGAGAACCATTACTTTTTATCAAGATTTCTGGGGTAGCACCCATCCAAGTTCCAATTTTTGGGTGGTACCAAAAGTAGCAGAATGCTTTTTTATATACTTGAAGAATTCGCTGATACACTTCAAAGTAATTGTCTTTGACATCAACTTCTATTTTCCTAGACAGAACAACTTTATTGAAATCACCTTTACCAATGCGCTCAATGGCTTTAGATATTAAATTAAGATATCTTCCCTTTTCTGTAGCTTCGCTTTCCGGTATGTTTTTCTCACTGACCTGAAATTCGTCATTTAAATTTAACGGAACCTTTTCTACGGCATCCATTTTCATTAAAATAGCATTTGAATTCACATCGAACGGAGCAAAAACAAATCCTGTTTCCGTGAAATCCATAACCTTATGAACGTCATCGTTGTTTTGAAAAACGCCTACCAATTCAGTATCATTAGGTTTACTATATAACACAAACGGCAACTGCTCTTTCAAGCAATTTTCAGCTCTATGAAAAAGATCTTGCACCATACTACTTTCTAGGTAATGCTATAGTAGTTAATTTACAAAGAGAGACCAGTTGATCATCTTCGTTGGTCACCCTAATCTCCCATAATTGGGTAGTTCTACCTTTGTGTAAGATAGTTGCTCTGGCATAAACAAATCCTTCTTTTACACTTTTAACGTGATTTGCAGAAATCTCCAAACCTCTAACAAAAAATTTGTTACCATCTAAAAAAACATAAGATGCCGCACTACCAACACTCTCTGCCAATGCAGCGGTTGCCCCACCATGTAAAACTCCGTCCGGCTGATGCACTTTTGGAGTAACAGGCATTTTAGCCAACAAAAAATCTTCCCCTACATCTATGTATTCGATTTCTAAAGTCTGCATTAAGGTATCTTTAGAAGATTCGTTACAAATCTTTAGAATTTTCTCTTTGTAGTCGTTCATCCTTTTTTTTGTAAAATTAAGCATTACATTACCAACAGAAAAGCATAACAGTAATGATAGATTTATGGAGAACCAGATAAAAAATGTTACTTATAAAACTACGAATACCTATGAAACTTTAAATGAATTAAATAGCGATACAAAACAAGTTTGGATTGTTTTTCATGGCATAGGATTCTTAAGTAGATTCTTCTTAAAGTATTTCAACGAACTGCCTAAGAAAGAAAATTATATCATAGCACCACAAGCACCTTCTAAATACTATTTAAAGAATGAGTACAAGCATGTAGGAGCAAGTTGGTTAACTAAAGAAAATACGGCACAAGAAACAAAGAACCTCTATAATTATTTAGATGCTGTATTAAAGAATGAAAAGCTTCCGTCTGATTGTAAAATTGTTTTCTTCGGATTTTCACAAGGTATTTCTATAGCACTGCGTTATCTGGCGTATTCCAAATTAAGTTGTTCTAAATTAATCCTTTACGCAGGCGGAATTCCTAAGGAATTAAAAACAGCTGATTTCAACCACTTGAAAAGTGACACCGAAATTATTTCAGTTTTCGGAAGCAAAGATGAATACCTGACTCCAGATAGATTAGCAGAAGAGAACAACAAACTTAAAACACTTTTTGGAGACCGTATTAAAAACATCACCTTTGATGGCGGACACGAGGTTAAGAAAGAGATTATAAATCAACTGGCAAAATGAACTATACACCAACCTTAGAAAACGAACGGGTTATACTGAGTCCGTTAACCTTAGAAAATTACGAAAAGCTGATTCCTATTGCTTCACAGAAAAAATTGGTTCAATACTCCCCTTCTGATATTGAAACACCAAGTAGTTTAAAAAATTATGTAGAAACGGCATTGCAGCAATTAGCGGCAGGCACAAGCATACCTTTTATCATTTATGATAGAGCACATAATACTTTTGCAGGTTCTACTCGCTTTATGCATATCAACAGAAAAAATAAAGTACTACACATTGGTTCTACTTGGATAGGACGTGAATTTCAGGGTACTGGTTTAAATACTGAAATGAAAAAGCTGATGCTAGCATATGCTTTTACTACATTGGATTTTGAAAAAATTGAATTCCGTGTAGATGAAAGAAATACGGCATCAAGAAAAGCAGTAGAAAAACTAGGATGCACTTTAGAAGGCATACTTAGAAAAGACGTGTACCTATTAAATGGTTTTAAAAGAAATACATGTTGTTATGGTCTTCTGCGAGAAGAATGGTTAAGCCATCAATAAATAAGCTTTATTCTTCAACAACTTTTGTATCCGCTGGATAATAAGTGATTTTTCTGGTGGTATAGGTATTATCTGGCGTTACAATTTGCTTGATCCAATTGCCTACTTCAGAATTATCATATTGATAGATGTATTCTTTCTTTATAATACCGGCACCTCTTTTAGCAGTTTCAGCAATCAACATACCTTTTTCGTCATATTCATAGGTAGTACGGGTAGTTGGCTCAAAATTTTTCAATTCAGAATTATATTCAAACTCTTGTTGCGCCATTAGTTTATCATCCATACTAAACACTTCTTCAAAAGCACTACTCTCTTCACCATTTAAATACTCTTTGGTCAAAACTACACGTTGAGCTGGTTTATTCGTTGGTTTCAATGTTGACGTACGAATAGATTTTAGAGGAACATCATTTAATAAGTAAGTAACGGTATTTTCTCCTTTGAACTTCTTATGCTCTACTTGGGTAATATCCGTACCATCATTGTTGGTTCTCTCAATACTGGCTAAATCTCCAAACTCATCATACCCATATATATACTGGTCTAAAAACTGCTTATCATAAGAAAATATACGCTCCTGAATTCTTAAATTATCAGTAGAATCAATTTCATAAAAATGAGCTATAGACGTGCTTGGGTCAAAAGTATTGTTCCTATATGATTCCGCTCTTTTCTCTAAAAGCTCCCCTTTGCTATACTTATAATAAACAACATCATAATCTGCTTCATTATACCTAGTAACAGATTTGGTCAGCAACCCGTTCTTATTAAAATCGTATTCTTCTTTACCGTAATCGGTACTTACCAAACATACTTTTACATCACCTTTTAGATCAAAATCTTCTATTGTAAAGATTTGAATTTCTTGACCTCTGACAATAGTGAAAGCTGCCATAAAAACCGATAAAAACAGAAAATGTCGTTTCTTAACCATACTACAAAATTACTTTATTAATAATAGGCATAAAAGAATATCCTATAAAAGTAAAAAGGGACGGTAAATACCGTCCCTTTTTTATAACAACTTAAAGTTATATTATTTAACTTCTTCGAAGTCTACGTCTTCAACGTTATCACCTTCAGAAGCACCACCGTCAGCAGTTGGCTCTCCTTGTGGAGCACCACCTTGGGCGTCAGCTTGCGCTTTGTACATTTCTTCAGATGCAACTTTCCAAGCTTCATTGATTTTATCTAAAGCTGGTGTAATAACAGCCAAATCTTTAGTTTCATATGCCGCTTTCAATTCTGCTAAAGCATCTTCAATTGGTTTTTTCTTATCGTCAGATAATTTATCGCCAAACTCTTCTAATTGCTTCTCAGTCTGGAAAATCATTCCGTCTGCTTCGTTCAACTTATCAGCAGTTTCTTTCGCTTTTTTATCAGATTCAGCATTTGCTTCAGCCTCTGCTTTCATCTTCTTGATTTCCTCTTCGGTTAAACCAGAAGAAGCTTCAATACGAATATCCTGAGTTTTGTTCGTAGCCTTATCTGTTGCAGATACTTTAATAATACCATTAGCATCGATATCGAAAGTTACTTCAATTTGCGGAGTACCTCTCTTTGCTGGTGGAATACCATCTAAATGGAATCTACCGATTGTTTTGTTATCGTTTGCCATTGGTCTCTCTCCTTGCAATACATGAATTTCAACCGATGGTTGGTTATCAGCAGCAGTAGAGAATACCTGAGACTTTTTCGTTGGTATTGTTGTGTTAGCCTCTATTAATTTAGTCATTACACTACCCATAGTTTCAATACCTAATGAAAGCGGAGTAACATCTAATAACAATACATCTTTAACATCACCGGTTAAAACACCACCTTGAATAGCCGCACCAATTGCAACAACCTCATCTGGGTTTACACCTTTAGAAGGCTTCTTACCAAAGAACTTCTCAACAGCTTCTTGTACTGCAGGTATTCTAGTAGAACCACCAACTAAGATAATCTCATCAATATCACTCTTAGAAAGTCCTGCTGCTTTCATAGCAGTCTCACATGGCTCTATAGTTCTTTTTACCAAATCAGCGATTAATTGCTCAAACTTAGATCTTGTCAATGTTCTAACTAAGTGCTTTGGTCCTGAAGCTGTAGCTGTAACGTATGGTAAATTGATTTCTGTTTGTGCAGAAGATGATAATTCAATCTTAGCTTTCTCAGCTGCCTCACGTAAACGTTGTAAAGCCATAGCATCTTTTCTAAGGTCCATATCCTCTTCAGACTTGAACTCTTCAGCTAACCAATCTATAATTTTTTGATCCACATCATCACCACCTAAGTGCGTATCACCATCAGTAGCCAATACTTCAAAAACACCGTCACCTAACTCTAAGATAGATACATCATGTGTACCACCACCAAAGTCAAAAACAACTATTTTCTGATCCGTATCTTTTTTGTCCATACCGTATGCTAAAGAAGCAGACGTTGGTTCATTAATAATACGCTCTACAGTTAAACCTGCAATTTCACCAGCTTCTTTAGTAGCTTGTCTTTGCGCATCGTTAAAATATGCCGGTACGGTAATTACTGCACGAGAAACTTCTTGACCTAAATAATCTTCAGCAGTTTTCTTCATTTTCTGAAGAATCATAGCTGATAATTCTTGTGGAGAATATAAACGACCATCAATATCTACTCTTGGTGTATCGTTATCTCCCTTTACTACTTTATAAGGTACTCTTTCAGCCTCTTTACTAGATTCTGAATATTTATTACCCATAAACCTTTTAATAGAATAAATAGTTTTATGAGGATTGGTTACCGCTTGTCTTTTTGCTGGATCACCAACTTTAATTTCACCTCCATCAACAAAAGCGATGACAGATGGTGTAGTTCTTTTTCCTTCTGCATTTGGAATTACTACTGGCTCATTACCTTCCATTACGGAAACACAGGAGTTGGTAGTACCCAAATCTATTCCTATAATCTTACTCATTTTATATGTTTTAAATTAAGTGCTTTATTTTACAATCGATTAGTAATTGACAAACAATATGCCAAGCCAGAAAAACTGACATGATGTCATTAATACACTTTTCTACATAATAATTATGCCAATATAGTATGGTAATACATTACCAAAACATTGTACCTTAGCCTACAAAACTTATACGATTTGGAGATAGAAAGCATTAGTGTTTTTGATATGCTAAAGATAGGCGTAGGTCCTTCTAGTTCACATACCTTAGGTCCATGGCGTGCTGCAGAGCGGTGGTTGGCCAGATTAAACTCTAAAGACAATCTAGAGAAGGTTGAAGAAGTAGAAGTGCACTTATACGGATCGTTATCATTGACAGGTAAAGGTCATGCCACGGACTATGCCGTAATACTAGGGCTGTTGGGTGCCGATCCAGAATTGATTCCTATTGACACTATTGACCCTCTGATAAATGAAATTAAAAACGAGCATGTTTTACTTTTAGATGGTACGTACAGGATCCCCTTCAATCCGGATAAGCATATTATATTCAATAGAAAATTTCTTCCTTTTCATGCCAACGGATTGAAGTTTCAAGCTAAATTGAAATCAGGCAGAAAAATTTCAAAAACTTATTATTCTATAGGTGGAGGATTCGTAATCAGTGAAGAGCGTAAAAATGCCAAACGCAAAATTGACATGTTTGAAAAGTTTCCGTTTCCTGTACAAAAAGGAACTGAACTTCTTGATTTTTGTAAAAACGAAGATTTAAAAATCTCTGAATTGGTTTTGCAGAACGAAAGATCTTTGCGAGATGATGCGAAAATCGATCATGAACTGAATCGCATCTGGTCTACTATGTTAGAATGCATGTATACCGGCTGCCACACCGAAGGGACTTTACCTGGTGGATTACATGTAAAGCGTAGGGCTTTTGAAATGCACAATAAGCTAAAAAGCGACCTACCCTACTCCAACCCAGAAGAGTGGTTACAGAGCATAAGACAGACAGAAGTAAAGTTTAGACAAATATTACAGTGGGTAAGCTGCTTTGCCTTAAGTGTAAATGAAGTGAATGCATCCTTAGGTCGTGTAGTCACAGCACCAACTAACGGAAGTGCAGGTGTTATACCTGCCGTACTAATGTACTATATGGTCATTGAAAACCACGCAGGTAATTTTGAACATGTAAAACAGTTTTTGCTTGTTGCAGGAGAAATTGGGAGCATCTTTAAAAAAGGAGCTACCATATCTGCCGCAATGGGAGGTTGTCAAGCAGAAATAGGCGTTTCATCGGCTATGGCCGCAGGAGCACTTACAGAATTACTGGGAGGTACGCCAGAACAAGTACTTATGGCTGCAGAAATTGCAATGGAACATCATTTAGGGCTTACTTGTGACCCTATTGGAGGATTGGTACAAATACCATGTATTGAACGCAACTCTATGGGAGCCATAAAAGCTATTAATGCTGCAGAGCTAGCCTTGGGGTCTGATCCTTCAGCAGCTAAAGTACCATTAGACAAAGTGGTACAGACCATGTGGGAAACCGCAAAAGACATGAGCTCCAAGTATAAAGAAACCTCTGAAGGCGGATTAGCAGTTGGTGTTTTCTTGAGCGATTGCTAACATTTTTTTTTAAACAAGGCAATCTTTACTTTGTGGTTGCACATATGAAGGTCTTTTTATATCTGCATTTAATCCGCTAACTTTAATTTATGAAAAATCTGATTTCTGAAAGGGTAGCCGATTTTATTAAAAACTATCCGCCTTTTAATGTACTTGACAGCAAATCTCTTTTTGAGTTGGCTGAACAAGTACTTATCGTCTATAAAGAGAAGAACAGTATAATTTTCAATGTTGATGAACCTCAGCATTCACACTTTTATATGGTTCATAAAGGTGCGGTTACTTTAAACAATCCCACCAATTCAAATATTATTGACTATTGTGATGAAGGAGATATATTTGGGTTACGCCCGCTTTTTGCCAATGAAAATTATAAGTTAGAAGCTAGAGCGCATGAAGAGTGTATTCTCTACGGTATTCCAATAGATATATTTAAACCTATTGCCAAGAAGAACGATGAGGTAACTATTTTCTTAATGGAGAGTTTTGCCTCCAACACCCGTAATCCGTACGCAAAAAATCAAAAAGGGCAGCTTTATGATAACGAAGATGAAGAAGAGGTTACTACTGAAGTGGTACTGCCAGACCTACAATTAGCTAACTATTCAAAAAAATTGGTAACCTGTTCCACAAGAACCTCTATTAAAGAGGCTGCTGATATGATGTCCAAGAAGAAAATTGGATCATTATTAATTACCAGTAAAGATTTACCAGTTGGCATTATTACCGATAAAGATTTCAGAAACA
>Ga0209295_1000669_pt1 | contig 14366 bp, 13 predicted proteins | sample Porto_5metaG_FD_187428 | JGI IMG/M metagenome (GOLD analysis project Ga0209295, IMG submission 187428) | Marine algal microbial communities from Porto, Portugal - Porto_5 metaG (SPAdes) (version 2) | ecosystem: Host-associated > Algae > Red algae > Unclassified | place: Portugal: Porto... | reverse complement strand
TTGAAAATAAACCAAATACATCTAAAGGCAATTGGTTTATAAAAACCTTCTTTAAAAAATCTTTATATAATGATAAACCGTGGAGGAAGAATTTACCAACGGCACCTCAACTAAAAACAAAAGAAGATAAGGTGTTCAGTACCGAACATCAAATACTAAAGACTTTAGTGAACGATTTTTATGCCGTTCGTGATCGCGAAGAATGGTATCCGCACCCGGCGTTTGGATCGTTTACGAAAGAGCAATGGGGACAAATGCAATACAAACATTTAGATCATCATTTGAAGCAATTCGGCGTTTAGTTGTTGGTTGTTGGTTGTTGGTTGTTGGTTGTTGGAAAAAAATGAAGTCAAGTTCAAAAGTCAAGTTCAAATTCAAGAATCAAGTTCAAGTTCAAGTTCAAAAAGGACTTGATACATTTTACTTAATTCTTAGTACTCTTTACGACATACACTTTACTCTATTTTAAATTCAAAAAAAAGCCCTAGCAACAAGTACAAGGGCTTACAAACTTTTATGTGATCAAGGTTACTCGACAGGCTCAGAAACCTTTTTAATTTCTTCTGCTTTTTGTTTTACTTTTTCCTTGTTGCGTTTAATTACTTCTTCCAACTCGTTTAGCTTTTTCTCTGCATTGGAAATTTTTTCTTCTTTTTGTTTAATAACTTCCTCGTCAGCACCTTTAGCTTCTCTTTCCTTAGCTACTTTTTCTTTGGCATTTTTCACCTTTTCCCTACCTTTTTTAAGAACTTCTTCTTTCTCGGTAAGCTCCTTTTCGGTTTTCTCTACCTGCTCTTTAGCTATAGAAGCTCGAAACTTACCAAATTCTTCGCCACTCATGTCGCCTTTATCTCTACCGTAAGCTTTACCGTTATTGGATTTTTCTTTTTTAAGCTTTTTTGCCTTTTTTTCTGATTCATCGTCCATTTCATCTTCTACATCAAAATCATCATCATTTTTCATGTAGTCATCATCATCAAGGTCTTTTTCTTTTTTAGCTTTTTTCGCCTTATCCTTACCTTTCTGTTTCATTTCTTCAGCTTTGCCCTCTTGGCGTTCCGCTTCGTTTTCAACAGATTCCTTAACTTCTTCCTTTTTGCCTTTTGCCTTATCCTTAATTTTATCTTGCCCCTTCTGCTTCATTTCCTTGGCTTTGCCTTTTTGGAAATCCGCTTCATCGTCAACAGACTTTTTAATTTTTTCTTTTTTCTCCTTTCCCTTTGCTTTTCCTTGAGAATTCCCCTGAGAATAACCTGTAGCAGTTGTTAGTGTAAAAAAGAACAACACCAACCCTATATTTTTTAAAATAACTTTCATATCCTTTATTTTTAAATGCTATCTAATTCCATTAGAGCAGATTCAACTTCGTTTGCTTTACTTTCTACTTCGTCAGAAGTTTTCTCTAAATCTTCTTCAACAGCCTCAATTTTATCGAGGGTTGCATCCAATTGCTCTTGCTCTTTTTCGGTATCTCTACACGAAACAGCTCCTAAAAAAATGAAGGATAATACTAAAATGTTTAATTTTTTCACAATCTAAAATTATTGGTTAGTACCAATAAAACGAAAATTCAAATATTAAATTGCTTGACTACTAAACATTTACAATTAGGTTCTTTAAATTATTTAAATCGAGCCCCCCGTAGTTACCAGAGCTCATTAACAATAGGGTAGAATTTTTATATACTTTGTTTCCTATAAACTCATGAAAAGAGGCTGCATCGGTAAATATGTTTAAATCGTCTCTTTGAAAAGCTTCTGAAATTTGTTCGGGGGTTACCGCTTCTAACTTCTTAATGGCTACAGATTCCGGTAAGAAGAAAATAACGGCTTCATCGGCAGCATCTAAAGCACCTTTATATTCCTTTAAAAACTCCGGATTAAAACTACTGTACGTATGCAACTCTAAACAAGCTATCAGTTTTCTATTTGGGTATTGCTCTTTTACCGCTTTTGTAGTAGCTGCAACTTTACTCGGGGAGTGTGCAAAATCTTTATAGGCGATACTTGAATTACCCTCTGCTATTTTTTCCAATCGTTTAGAAGCGCCTTTGAATGTGGCAATAGCCTCATAAAAATCATCCTCGTCAACTCCCATATTTTGGCAAATCCACTTTGCGCCTGCCAAATTGCTTAGGTTATGTTTTCCAAAAACCTCAATAGGCATTGGTCCCTCATTAGTTTCCAAAAGTGTTTCTCCGTCTTCAACACTATATTCAGGTGTAGTATACGGTAATTTTCTAATGGCATTTTCAGAAGCTTCTACAATCTCTTTTACCGTTTCGTCTTCTATATTGTATGTAACAGAACCACCGTTGACAATACTATCAATAAATATCTTAAACTGCTCTACGTAATTCTCAAAAGTGGGAAATACATTGATATGATCCCAAGCAATACCACTTAACAAAGCAATATTAGGTTGGTATAAATGAAATTTAGGTCTGCGGTCTATTGGTGACGACAAATATTCATCACCTTCTAGAACTATAAAATCATTATCCTCGGTTAAATGCACCATTCTATCAAAACCATCTAATTGTGCACCTACCATATAATCTACCTCAATATCATTAAAGTTAAGGACATGAAGGATCATTGAGGTAATGGTTGTTTTACCATGACTACCGCCAATAACCACTCGGGTTTTATTTTTAGATTGCTCGTATAAAAATTCTGGGTAAGAATAAATAGTAATCCCTAATTCTTGGGCTTTTAGCAATTCTGGGTTATCTGCTTTGGCATGCATACCCAATACAATAGCATCTACATCACTTGTTACTTTTTCAGGAAACCAGCCAAATTCACTGGGCAACAAACCTTTTGCCGCTAATCTAGACTTAGAAGGTTCAAAAATAACGTCGTCACTACCTGTAATAACATATCCTTTATGTTCTAGAGCCAACGCTAAATTGTGCATGGCACTTCCTCCTATCGCAATAAAATGTATTTGCATTCCTAAAATTTAGGTTTCAAAGATACGTATTGTGCAATTAAAATTAAGCGATTCTTACAAAACCAAGGAGATGCCAACACGTAGGAAAATCAATATATTATCGATGAATTACAATAAATTTTAACACTTTATATCATTATTAATAGTATTCACCCTACAATTTTAACTTTTCACAACATATAATTTCTTACAAAGAATTAGGCAAATACTTTTATCATTCAATATTGCATTCAACAACCAACCCCCTATTAATGAATAAATTAAAAATTAGGTTCTTAGCCATTGTGTGTTTTACGCTTGGTTTCATAAACTTGGTCAAAGCACAATGCGCAGGAAATGATGCTAGCGTTGTAGTCTGTGAAAAAGATGCAGATGACACCAATCGTAACTTTGCCTTATTTCCAATACTAGGCGGCTCACCTACCGCTGGCGGAACATGGTCGACCACAAATCCAGAAAATTTTTATGCTTTAAACCAAAGTACGGGAATCGTTGATTTATGGCGTATTAATAACTATGGAACGCACTCGTTTGTATATACCAATACAGATTGTAATGAAACTGCTACCGTAAATATAACATTAGGCGGTTACCCTGGCGAAGATAATATTGATGGTAGCGCCAATGCCTGTGGTGATGACCCCAATGTAAACTTACACGGATTTTTAGGAAGTAATGTAGACGGAAAAGTGCAAGATTTCAATGGGCTATGGGAAGAAGACCCCGCAACTTTTACCGGTCAATTAAACGATAGTTTTTTTAATGCTCAAGAAGCAGGCCCCGGTATTTACAATTTTACGTATACGGTACCCGATGTTGATAGTTGTTTAGAAAGAACCTCAACCGTAATTTTAGAAGTACACCCGCCGCCAAATGCAGGTAGGGCACCCGCACTGATCTTTTGTGCTGGAGATGATCTATCTGCCTATACCGCATTTGACCTTAGTGAACAATTGCAAGGTGAAGACCCGAATGGAACTTGGACGGAAAATGGTACCAATCAATTAAGCGATCTCAACGATTCGGTCATTAATATTAAAGAAATGTATGATAATTTCGGGTATGCCGATTTCACCTTCAATTATACCGTTTTCCCTAGTCACCCGGTTTGTGAAAAAAGAATTTCTGAAGTAAGCATACGAATATTGCCTATACTAAATGGAACAATTGAAACCGTTGATATCTGTGTTGGGTCAGCATATGTAGTTGATATAGATTATGACGATACTCTTTTGCATAATGGCCAATTTATAGTACAATATCTTGTCAATAACTCTTTAGATGAAGCACCAACGACATTGAATGACGGAAATGGAAGCTTTGTAATTGACCAAGGTTTGGTTCCCTTAAATGAAGAAGTAACTTTAGAAGTAGTTGGGATTAGAAGCGTTACCCCACCACGTGATGTTTGCCCTAGAGTTGTTGTACCCCCTACCACCTTTTTGGTAACCAGTTCTGATATTGCTGCGCAAGATATATGTATACAGACAGCAAATACCATACAAATTGTTGAAATTCTTGATGCAGACGGAAATTTCGCCACTGGCAACTTTTCAACGACCTACACCTTAACAAACCCTGATGGAAGTACTATAAACTCTGATCCGTTCGAGCTTGAATTTACCAACGGTAATGCCTCGTTTATACTACCTTCAAGTAATTTTAACGTAGGTGGCGAATACAATATTAGTACGACACTAACTGGCATTTATGCCACCAGCTGCCCCTTAGCAGATACTTTTGTGGTAACCCCGTTACCAGAAGCTATTCAGTTAGACTTATTAGTAGATAACAATTGCGATGCCACACAAATAGACGTTTTGGTAGATGCACCAATTTTACCAGATGGAACCTACACTATTACTTACGATGTTACCGAATTAGACTCTAATACGGTGTTGACGACCAACACCATTAATTTCACAGGTGGTACTGCAGCATACCAAATAGATGTCGATGCGTTGCCAATTGGTAATTATACCGCTAGTGTACGAAGCATTCAAAATGATACTACGCCCTGCCGATTAGATTTTGAGTTCGAGGAGAGTGAAAATTTCTCAAGAGGCGGAGTGCCAGAAGCTCCCACAGCCGATGCCAGTCAGACTTTTTGTCTGAGTGATTTTGATGGAACCCCAACACTAATGGATATTAATGTTACCGCAGCTGGCGATATCTTATTTTACAATACTGATACAGATACCAATATTCTACCTATCTCAACTGAGCTTATTGATGGTGAAGATTATTTTGTAACCAATAGCGACCCGCTTACCAATTGCGAAGGCACTGAAAGGGTTCAGATAACTGTTAATTTCAGTAATCCTGATGCGCCAACTACCATAGATAGTAACACTTTGTTTTGCGCAGAAGCGAATCCGACTCTGGCAAATATCGAATTAACGGTCGTTTCTGGTAACTCTGTTACTTGGTTTGACGCTCTCTCAGGCGGTACAGCATTAGACAATGCTACAATTCTTGTTGATGGTCAGACTTATTTTGCTTCTACCAACAGCGGTGGTTGTACGAGCACAGAGCGATTAGAAATTACCCCGACCGTAATAACCGTGGCACCAACAGCTATTTCTTCAGATATATTATCTGTTTGTGGTTTAGATGACCCTACGGTTATAGCATTAAGAGCATTAGAAAACGAAACAGAAAATGAAGTATTTTGGTTTATAACCGAAAGCGGTGGTACAGCACTAACAGATGATATTCCCTTGGTACCAGATACTACGTACTACGCCGAGAATTATAATTCCGTTACCGGATGTTCTTCTGCAACACGTGTTCATATTACTATAGATTTCAGTGATTGTGATCCTGAAAATTATGACTTTTTTATACCTGACGGATTTTCACCAAATGCCGATGGCAGAAACGATACTTTTTTCATTCCGAATATAGAAACCATATTCCCCAATTTCACATTGGAAATATTGAACAGATACGGAACCAGTTTATTCAAAGGTGATATAAACAACCCGGCGTGGGATGGAAGAAACGGTTCTTCAACAGCACCCAACGGAGTCTATTTCTATATTATCAATTACAACAAAGGCAATTCAGAACCTATTCAAGGTCGCTTATACTTAAACAGATAACCCATGCACAAGAAATTAACAAACACACCTTGGGGTATTTGCATCCTTATGCTTTTGTTCCTTTTAAAAACGCAGGCACAGCAAGACCCGCAGTACACGCAATATATGTATAACATGAATGTGGTCAACCCTGCTTACACGACCAATGAACCAGGCATGCTCAATTTTGGTACGCTATACAGAACCCAATGGGAAAATGCTATTGGCGCACCAAAAACACTGACCTTTTTTGCACATACTCCGTTATCGGAAAAAATTGAAATGGGCGCATCCATTATATCAGATGATATTGGCGACGGTTCGTTGAAAGAAAATAATATCTATGTTGATTTTGCTTATATACTTAAGCTAGATGAGCAAAGTAATTTAAGCTTAGGTCTAAAAGGTGGTATCACTACTTTCGAGACCAATTTTAACGGTTTCAGGCTGCCAGAGGTTCAAGATGATCCTGCCTTTAGTGAAAATATGAACAACACCTTCCCAAATGTAGGTATAGGTGCATTTTATAACAGAGATAAGTTTTACGCAGGTCTGTCCATTCCAAATTTATTGACATCTAAACATTTAGAAAATAGAGATGGTCTAAACCGTATTGGCTCAGAAGCCATTCACCTTTTTGGTATGGCAGGTTATGTATTTGACATCAACCCAAAATTAAAACTAAAGCCGTCTGTATTGACCAAAATAGTATCGGGCGCACCTATTACGGCAGATCTATCATTCAATGCATTATTCAACAATCGATTTGAAGGTGGTGTATCTTACAGATTAGATGACTCTGTCAGTGCCATGTTCAATATTGCGGTCATACCCTCTATTCGCATAGGCTATGCTTATGATTACACCTTGTCTAATTTAGGCGCATTCAATAATGGATCACACGAAATTTTCGTGCTGTTCAACCTAGACCTTTGGGGACTCAAAAAAGGCTATGATAAATCTCCTAGATTCTACTAAAATGAAAAACTTACATATTTATATCATCCTATTTCTAGGAATATTTCAAGCGTCATGGTCACAAGACTTAAAACGTGCAAACGACCTATTTGAAAAGAAATACTATGCAGATGCCATTGCCTTGTACGAAGCGGCGTTACCTAGCAACAAAAGCAGCTTGGTCGTAAAAAATTTAGCAGATAGCTATTACCATACTTTTGATCTAAATGCATCGGCACGTTGGTACCGCTACCTTATTTCCAATTATGGAGATACGGTAGATGAGCAGTATTATTTTAAGCTGAACCAGTCTTTAAAAGCTATTGGCGAATATGACGAAGCCGCACAAGTATTTTTTGATTATTACACCAAAGAAGGTAGTACGGAAAAGTTACAGCTACTAAAAGAAGAGAATATATACTTAGAAAATGTAAAAGCGATCGGTGATCGTTTCGCTATTGCAAACAGTAATCTAAATACGACCACATCAGAATTTGGGGCAATGCAGGTAGGTGATGCTATTTGGTACACCGCAGCACATAAAAAATCAGCTTCAAAAACATACCGGTGGAACAATCAGCAGTATCTTGATATCTATACACACCCAATAGATCAAGAACAACTGGGCGATAGTATTAGCACAAGCCTATCAAATACGATCAATACAAAATTACACGAAGGTTCTTTTACGATTTCACCCGACGGAAATACCATGTACTTTACCCGTAACAATTACAACAATGGTAAACGTAAAACCGATGACAAAAAGGTTTCTAATTTAAAGATTTACAGCGCTAGTTTAATTGATGGCGAATGGAAGAATATTACCGAGCTCTCATTCAACAGTGACGATTATTCTAATGAGCACCCAGCTTTAAATGCAGATGGCACAAAATTATATTTTTCTTCGGATAGACCAGGCGGATTCGGTTCTTTCGATATTTATGAAACAAGCCTACAAGCCGACAATTCGTTTAGCACTCCCGTAAATTTAGGTAGTATAATTAATACGGATAAGAAGGAGCAATTTCCTTTTATATCTTCGGATAATTCACTTTACTTTTCATCTAACGGTCACCCAGGTTTCGGACTTCTAGATGTCTTTGTTTCTAAAAACGAGAAGGGAACATTTCAGCATCCAGATAATTTAGGGTTACCCGTAAACAGTAGTTATGATGATTTCTCATATGTATTGAATACTGATAATGCATCAGGTTATTTTGCAAGTAACAGACCTTCTGGTAAGGGTAGCGATGACATCTACAGTTTTAGCGTAACCAAAGAATTATCAATTGAAGATTGTGAACAATTTATTGCCGGTATTATTACGGATCGCACCACTACCCTACCGTTAGCCAATGCAACGGTAACTTTATTAAATACAGAAAACGAGGTTATAGCCACATGCATTACCAAAGAAAATGGTGCGTTTGATTTTAATATTGTCTGTGAAGCATCCTACGAAGTAAAAGCAGAGAAAAACGGATATGAGGGTAATGCCAAGAACATCCACAGTACAAAAGAAAGAAATGCCGAACATGATGCTTCCATGAGCTTATATTCCATCCTAGAAAAACAAAAAACAGAAGCACTGGCATTACAAGAAAAACAAGAAGCCGAAAAGTTACGTGCCGCACAGTTAGCCGCTAAAAAGCTAGAGGCAGAGAAAAAAGCGGCATTAATAGTAGAAAAACAAAGCATTGAAGAAGCAGAACGTTTAACAAAAGAACGTATAGCTGAAAAAGCAAGAGCAGAGAAAGCTTTGGCGAAGAAAATAGCCGATGCCATAGTAACAGAAGAAGCTTTAGTAAAAGAGAGCGATCGCACAATTATACAGACCGAAGAAATACATTTTGATTATAGCCTTTGGTACCTAAGAAGAGAGTCTAGAGAACGTTTACAGACCGTAATCGATATTATGAAGAAAAACCCAAGTATGGTTATCGAAATTGGCACACACACAGATATTAGGGGTAATAGCGGATATAATAAAGACCTATCTCAAAAACGAGCTGATTCTGCCAAAGACTTCTTAGTTAAGAACGGAATTGCACCTAATAGAGTAGTTTCTAAAGGGTATGGAGAATCTAAACCAATTGTAGTTTGCGCTACAGAAGATGCCTGTTCTGAAGAAGATCATGAGTGGAACAGACGTTGCGAATTTGTAGTTGTAGGGTGGGATTATGAAGCCAAATAACAAAAAGTTTTAAAAGCTACACGCTAATAATTTTTTTAAAAAAGCTTTTTTAAAATTGAACGTGTTTCTAGTATCTTTAGTTCTTAAACCGAAGCTACTATGAAATTGAATCTTGCTACAATTCCCTCAAAAGAAATAATGCCAGGGCTACATGGCAAATTGGTACACTCTGAACATATGAGTATGGCATTTTGGGATGTTGAAAAAGGCGCCACAGTACCTGAACATGCGCACATGAACGAGCAGATCATGCATGTAATGGAAGGTGAATTTCAATTCACCCTAGATGGCGACACCCAAATATACTACCCGGGCGACATTGTGGTCATTGCCCCGCATTTAAAACATAGTGGCATAGCCTTGACCCCATGTAAATTATTGGATTTATTTAGCCCAACAAGAGAAGAGTACCGTTAGAATTAGCTTATTAACTTCGGCTACGTTCAGTTACCTGATTTAAAAATATTAGAAATGAATATATCTTTAAAAAATAGAAAAGCTTTAGTTGGTGGCAGTAGCGGTGGTATAGGTAAAGCAATTGCGCAACAATTAGCAGAAAGTGGTGCCAGTGTAACCTTAATGTCTCATAGCGAAGAGAAACTACATCATATAGTAAATGACTTACCTACAGACCAAGGGCAGCAACACCAATACCTAGCCGTAGATTTCAATAATTTCAAAGATTACAAACAGGTAATAAGCACCTACTTTGAAAACAATACGGTAGATATATTGGTAAATAATACGCAAGGTCCGGCAGCAGGTAGTGCTTTAGAGAAAAAAGTTGATGACTACCAAACCGCATTTGATTTGCTATTTAAAACCGTGGTCTTTACCACGGAATTGGCTTTACAGTCAATGACAGAAAATAATTGGGGACGTATTATCAATGTAGCTTCGGTCTCTGTAAAAGAACCATTATCATACTTGGCACTATCTAACTCTATTAGAGCTGCCGTGGTCACTTGGGCAAAATCTTTAGCTACCGATGTTGGCAAACATAATATTACGGTAAATAACGTGCTCACCGGTTATTTTGATACCGACCGTATTGCGCAGCTTAATGCCAAAAAAGCGGAACAATTAGGTATTGAACAAAGCCAAGTAAGAAAAGAAATGGAATCTAGAGTAGCGGTTCAGCGAATTGGTGACCCAAAAGAATATGGGTATTTAGCTGCATTTTTAGCATCTGATAACGCCGCTTATATTACAGGAACGAATATTCCTATTGATGGTGGATTATTGAAGTCGCTTTAGTTAAATTAATTTTTACGTTAACAAACAAATTTAAACGTTTACAAACGCATATTATACGGTTAATATTCGACTATTTCACCGTATTCATAGACGTTATAAAACATTTAATTAAATTACGGGTAAATAAGAAATAAACGTACCTAGGTACGTTTATACAATTGTTGCCAACCATTTAAAAGGAAGCTATAGACATAATAGATAATAAGGGAATGACAGATAAAGAAAATATGAGTGAATTTGAAATGTCAAAAGGGTATTTGGAAGAAAAAGTATCTACCGCACCCGCGACAGAAAAACTAGACGCTGTTCTAAACTATTTGAATGACAATAGAAAGCCTGCGTATCATTATGGATATGGACTACCAAAAAATTATAAAAAACCTAAAGACACTTATCTATCTAGTCAAGACATACTAAACGTATTAGATAAACTCGAAAGAGATAATATGGTTAGAATAAAAATGATGGGGAACGGAAACGGAAATGATGTAGAGCATTATTGCATAAGTTTAGATGGAGAAGTCCTTTTGCAAGACGGTGGATATTCTCAAAAGCTAATAGATGACCGAAATAAAAAAGACAAAGTAGAACAGGATTTAAGAATATCTCAAAGAAATGAAAAAACAGTAAAAAACGCGTCAGTAGCAGCAGTTATAGTAGCGGCATTTGTTTTCGCATTTCAGATTTATGAATTTCTCTTTGCAACTTGTCACGCTTCTTAATGGCTTTAGATTGAAGAATAGATAGCCATATAACTTTAGCTGAAAAATAGAACAATAATACACCAGTAACAACAAAAATAAGACCCATTAAAAACCGCATATGAATAAAAAAATATCTAGATAAAACCAACCTATTGAAAATAAAAAACGGATTGGCAACACCATGTATAAAAAATAAGGGTTTGGTGTTTTGTTAAAATTAATTTTTGTTTATTCGTTTTTTGCTAATCCGAATGGAAGTTTTATACTTAACCCTTACTTTCCATACACATTAACGTTAGCACATATTTCAGAAATATTGGAAAAATTTAAAACCTTAATGACCTTCATGTTACCTACCGAACTAGCTGTGGTCAAATCCAAACTAGAATCAGAAGGTATTGATTGTAGAGTCCTCGACGAAAATACTGTTCAGGCACATAATTTTCTTTCACAAGCAATCGGTGGTGTTCGCCTTCAAGTAGCGGAATCTAATTTAGAAAGAGCTAGAAAACTTCTTGAAGAAAGTGGACTTGCAGAAAAGGAAAAAAACCTGAACAAAGTGAAATTGAAAAGACAATCGAAAACCCGAAATTTCAAAAAGGAATGAAATTTTTACTTTTTTCATTGGTCACCATTACTATAGTATTAGCCTCAACTTTATTCGTTTATCGATATTTAAATCGTCCTACTGATTTAGAACTCTTAACCGAGAGAAATTGGTGCGTAGATTATATAGTCTATCAAAACCAAGAATACGTTCCATATACCTTATCGGACCAAGTACAAATTCGCTTCGTTGGTGCATGTTCAGAGAAATTAAACTTTGAAAATACTGGACATGTAAATTTCCCTGGTTTTAATTCAGCTAGAATTAATGGTAAATGGAAACTGGAAAACAATGTCATAAAGATATCGGAAATTGACACATTAGACTTTCTGCTTGAAAGAAAATATGAATATGACATAAACCAAAAAGAACTAATTCTGAATTCTGACTCATTAACCATTTATTGTTCAAATCTAATGCGCGGATACTATTGATGAAAGAATTAAAATGTCCAAGTTGTGGCTCAACGGAAGTTTCAAAACCCAAACCATCGAGAGGAGCAATGGCTATAGCTATACTCCTAATTGGAATTCCCTTACCATTTATTTCAAAAAAAAGTCATTGCTATGACTGTGAGACGGATTTTAAACCATAAAAAACATGTGCTAACACAACCTATAAACAATACGGGATTAGGTTATAACCGCTAAGGTTTACCTATTTTTATAAAGCCGCGAAATCTTTGGGATTTCGCTTTTGACAGAAAAAAGAAAAAACAAAACCAAAAGATTTCGCTATGTGCGTGGCGGAAAGCAAACGCCAGTTTGCTCCCGTACTGTTCATAGCTAAAACGTTACCATACATTAGATGAAAACAATAAAATCGATTATAAGTCAAATTATTATTATTGGAATTCTGTTAATAGTAATATTGACGGATTATCTGAATCCGATTAAGGAATTTTTGCCGATTCTGTGGACCTTTATAATTATTTGGTCGATTTTTTATAGTGTAAAATACAGAAAAGGGAATGTTGCGAACGAATTGAGATTCTTGACAAATAATGATGATTATAATAAAATCTATCCATTCATTATTGGAACACTACTATTAGTTGGCGGAATTTGTGCCCTCCTTTTTATGAAAGAATATTTGATTTTCAAATCATTAATGACATTAAATGGACTTTTATTAATTATTTCAGGAATAGTATTTATACCAAATGGAGCTATTTGGATAAAAAACAATGAGTTAGTTTTCGTAAGCGGAAACCAAAAAAATAATGTTGAAATTGAAAAACTGAGTGAAATAAATTTATTTCAAGATAAAATTACTTTCATTGACCAGAAAGATAAGAAATATAATCTTGAGCATCTAAAATTAGAATTGTCAGACTTTTCTAGAATATCTGATTTCATAAACCGAAAATTGGATAAAAAAATTGAAATAAAAACGTATGGTAACAATGGCTAAAATTAATACGGGCTTTAGTGCATAATCCAAAGTTTAGTGTATTTATATAAAGTCCGCCAAATCTTTTGATTTGGCTTTAGAACAGAAAAAGATAAAACAAAATAAAAAGTTTTGACTAAGTGTTTAATCGGAAGTTAAATGCTTATTTAATCCCGCACTAACATTAGCCTAGCCGTTAGCATTCATTAGAACAAAATTAAAAATATGAGTTTAGATTTAAATGTTTATGTAAAACAAATTGATGATTCTATTATTCCTAAATGGATTGAAAGAATGAATCAATTTGATATGGAATGTGAAATACATCCTGACTTTTCATTTAATGACCATAGTGGATTTTTACCTTTTAAAATTCGACTTAAAAACCCAAAAAATGAGGAATTGAAAGACAAGGAATTTATTTCTGGATTTGAATTTTACAAAGATGAATTTGATTTACAAAAAGAACTTGAATCTCTTCAGCCTAAAAAGTCATTCTTCCAAAAGTTGATGAATAAATCAAATGAAAAAGTGGAATACGCAAACACTGAAATTGACTCAAAGCTTGCCGATTGTAAATTAGTTCTGACTTTTAATTGGGGTTCGCATAATTCTCTTGAATTAAGAATGTCTTCTCTTTCTTCTGCTATAATATCGGAATTGACAAATGGAATCTGTTCCTATCCTGCTGACGATATTTGGTATGACAATAAAACAATAGTTGAAGATGCTCATAAAGAACTTCTTGAATATGAGAACTCTCTAAAACCAACTGAATGGAGAATGCACAAATTTGAAGGTTGGAATGAATAAAAAACAACGAAATGCTAACAATGGCTATAATTAATACGGGTTTTGGAGCTTAACTCAAAGTTTATAGCTTTTAACCAAGTCCGCCAAATCTTTTGATTTGGCTTTAGAATAGAAAAAGATAAAACAAAATAAAAAGTTTTGGCTAAGTGCTTAATCGAAAGTTCACTACTTTTAATTCCCGTACTAACCATAGGTACTGTGTCAAAAAACAAGTTTTTTCTTTAATAATTTAGGAAACAGGTTGATTTATCAAACTGTTATCCCGCGCAGCAAAGGCTTCATGCTTTTGCTGCTTTTTTATTTCAAATTCAGCATCATAGTTTTCTTCGTTCTTCCATAAGGTATACATCAATATCAATAGTTTTCTCTGAACCGCTACGAGCGCCACCAAAGGCTTTGCC
>Ga0209295_1000668_pt1 | contig 14385 bp, 17 predicted proteins | sample Porto_5metaG_FD_187428 | JGI IMG/M metagenome (GOLD analysis project Ga0209295, IMG submission 187428) | Marine algal microbial communities from Porto, Portugal - Porto_5 metaG (SPAdes) (version 2) | ecosystem: Host-associated > Algae > Red algae > Unclassified | place: Portugal: Porto... | reverse complement strand
AAAACTCTTGTCGCCAATCAACTTTTTTACCAATTTCAGTAATTGCTTCTTGCTTTTCGGCAATGTCGTTAATCGAATTCTCCTTATAAATATCGGCTAATAAAAGGCTACCCTCGGCAAGTTTTGTTCTATTTGAAATTTGATAAAAAGAACCTTCACCAAACAAGTCTATATCTTGGCTGAAAAAATGAATGTCATCGGCAAATTCTTTTCCGTTAGGTAGTTCAGAGTAATCTCTCTTCAGCACTTTAAGCTCTACTTGATTGAGATTTCTTAACTCTTCAATTTTAGCTTTTTGAAGTTTTAGATTTGTGTACTTACTTACTAAAAACAAGAACAATGGTATACCAACAAATAACACGGCAACCACATATTTTGCATTTACCGAAGCGAAATAAAGTGCAGCTATTGTACCTAAGAATATCAGTAATCGTAACGTGCTAAATAAAAATAGTTTCTTATTTAAAGCTTCAATAAGCTCCTCAAACTTTTGTACGCGTTGGGTATAAAATTCTTCTAAATTATTCATGAATATCAACCTATTATAGAAAAGGTAAAGATAGTCTTAGAAAATGGTTTCTATAAATGGAAAGTAAATTTAAAACATTCATTTCATTCTATAAGTTATCTGCAGCAGCACCTTCATAAGTGGTATAGTTTATTTTCAACAAATTCACCATACGAAGTTCACTTTTAAGGTCTTCTATAACACCCATTTTCACTCCAATATCTGCTTTAATAGATACTGTTGCAACACTTTTTAAATGTTCCGGCATTGACGACAAGGCTTGCAATGCATAATCGCCGACTTCATCTACGGTAATAAATTTATTATCCATTTGAATTCTGGGTTCATCTCCCAAATTTGCATTACCGCCGTTAGTAGGCTTGCCTACATAAATTTCTATAACTCGATCTTTCTTATCTAATTTCTCTGTCTCTGTTGCCGTTGGTAATGTATTTTCCACCAACAAGTTCTCATTTTTCATAACCGTTACGGTCATAAAGAAAAAGAGAAGTATAAAAACGATATCTGGTAATGATGCAGTTGATACAGGCGGCAAGCTTTTACTAGATCTATATTTGTTGAATTTTATCATGGCTTTAGTTATTTACGGTTTCTGGTTCTAAAATTTTCTGTGGATAAAGCGACCTAATAATTTCAAGACGTTCTTTTAATTGCCCTTTTTCGTCCTCACTATTCTTTTCATTGTAATAATCAGAATAAATGGTTTTATAAGGAGTATTGAACAATCGTAAACTCTCTCTATCTCGTAATTCATTATAAGCTGCAATAACTTCATTTTGCACAGTTACATAAACCGGATAACTACTATTACGCTGTGCCTTTATAGAAATAATTGCCTTATCAGGATTCTCAGAGGAATTTGCGAATCTATTTCCTTTACAATGATTGCAATATCCTTCTGCTTCTATTGGAAATCCTCCGTTATCAATAAACGCGATTACTTTCTCTCTAAGGTTTTTAGGGTCTATAATATCTTCTTCTGCCATTATTAAATCAGCGTCATTTATGCTGATTTCAAAAAGGTTTCTCTCTTTGATATCTACAATAGCATTATTATCATCAGGAGGCATAATACGGTTTAGTCCCATATCATTTTCTATAGTAGTGGTAACTAAGAAAAAAGATGAGTAATAAAAAAGCGATGTCAGCCATTGACCCGGCATTTACTTCTTGGGGTGATCTGTGGTTTTTCATGAATAGTGGTTTTAAGCACTATTAAGTACTGAAAATTGACCGCTAAAGAAAAGTTAGAATGAGGGAATGGTGGCTTTGAGTGAGGGAATGGGAAAATGCTTTTTACAAATATTAAAATTTTAAAGAAATACCTGTATTTATAGTGAAGCTATTTCGCAATAGGTCATTTTGATTTGTATCAATTAAAAGGTTTTGTTTTCCGTTCTTGATAAAAGCTTTTTTACGAAAAAGAAAAAAACCATCTTGTTCCTGAAGAATAATTCCTTCTGTATTATTTAGTGGAAAATTATATCCTACGGACAATAAAAAACTTAATCTTCTACTCTTTTCCAGTTTTAAAAATATATTAGGTTTTATTCTCATTCCTCTTTGAGACATTACTGCACTTACGTTTTCGCTATCAAAAGATTTATTTTCAATTTTAAAATCTTCTTTTACAGAATAACCTCCAATTTCATAAGCTAATTCTTGATAGCCTAAACTTACCCGAGGAGATATATAGATTGGCCTTCCGGTAGGATTTAAATTAAAATTTTTAGCAAGTACTAAGTCATGTGAGTTAATGCCAGTACTTGAAAGTTTACTAACGTTAGAATACCCAATTAAAAAATTAGGTGTAATCGAAAAGAATAGAGAGGAAGTGAAACCAAACGTATTATCTTCTGAAGGCACACCATCTCGTTTAATCTCCAAAGCCTCATTAGCAAAATCTAACGAATATGAATTAATACTTAAAGGTGTCCAGTTGAAACTCATTTCATAGGTGAGTTTACTTAAAATGTTTAACAATTTATTAGATTGAGTTTTTGAATTTTCTTTTTCGGAGTAATCAATGGATTTAAACAAACTCTCGGATACAGCATCAGGGGAAATAATGTTATAGCTATTCCAAAAATCAGGGTTATAATCATTGTTCTCATCTAAAAGAATATCATCAAACTGTAATTTTTCTAAATATGGAATATCAGGCATATTACCATGAACTTCTGTTGTTACATAATTACTAACTAAGTTGAGTAATTTCCCTCTTTTCTTAAAGGCGGTTTCATATTGAGAATTTTTAAATCTCCATATATTATCATCCCCCTGTTCATAAGCTATAGTATAATTTAAAAATTGACGATTGGGTCCATATAATTCAAAGAAGGCTTTTACTTTAACTTCTGCTTTTATTATCGCAAAAGTGGAATCCATCACATAAACATATCCAGACACTTTATTTTTATTTTCAAAATAAACCTTGTAAATATCTTGATCGTATTGCCGTAAAGTATCTGCTATTTTATACCTATAAGCATTAATATTATTTAAAAAATAATCTCTTCTTGCCACCAAATCAAATCTATGTATATGGTGACTTCCTGCTTTGATTTTTGTAGTAAGAGAATCTAGTTGCCCACTTTCGTATTTACGTAACTCAACTAGTTTGACATTACCAGACTTAATTGCTTTTGTGTATGCTTTTTTATTAGCCTCTATAACTGCTTCTGAAATATAAATTGGATTTTCTTCTTTATTCCAAGTAGTTGTTTCTCTATAAAAACCTTTATGCCTCTCATTTTTAACCGGGTAGTTATCAGGAATAGATGCAATGACGTTTTGTATTAATTCTTTACCAAAATCTTTGGCATATAAAACAACCTCATTTAATTCAGTAATATCTTTATCCAATGAAATTACTTGATAACCTTCTCTTAAAATTACAGTTTTTGTTCTGTAGCCAATTGTAGAAATAACTAAGCTAAAATTTATGCTTTTTGAATCTGAAACTAGTGTAAAAAGCCCAACATCGTTAGATATAGTACCAATGTTTGAATTTAGGATACGAACATGAACAAAAGGTAATGGGTTACCATCTTCGTCAATAATTTTACCAGAAATTATGGATTGAGAAAAAATAAATTGAAAAGAACATAAAAAAATAAGTGCAAAAAAGGTTGACCTATATTCATTAACTATCTTTTCAAAAAAAACTATCATATTAATTTGTTCTTCCTTGCTAAATCAAACAAATCACAACGCCTCCAACTCCGCCTTCACTTTCTTAGTCAATTTAGAAACCACCAAATTGTACGAATGATCAATAAGTTCTTTTGTAAGGTCTTTTGATATTTTATCTAAGTAAACAGTGTTCCAATGCTTTTTACTCATGTGCCAACCTTCAATAATGCCATCATGCTCTTCACGAAGTGCTATAGCTCTTTCTGGGTCGCATTTTAAATTAACGCGAAGCGGAACATTATCCAAGCCACAAAGGGCGAACATTTTACCCATAACTTTGAATACCAGCGTCGTCTCATTAAAAGGAAAAGATTCTGTTACTCCTTTTTTTGAGATACAATAATCTCGGTATTCTTCAACGTTCATGCTATTGAGGTTTTAGAACATAAATTAATTAAGGTCAAATACCGTAAATAGTACCCGACCTTAAATCATGGTACTTTTTAGATACTAGTAGAATCGTAAACGATGACCTTAGACCATAACTTTTCAGATTCGGCAATAAATACCTTGTGCGGTGCCTCATCTTGGTATGCTTGCTGAGATTCAGCAGAGTCGAAACTTACGATTAAAGAATACGTAAATGAACCATCTACCACATCTCTACTCGCTTTTGGCGGTTTGCCAATAAATTGTGTTTTAGCATATGCCGAGTTATCTAAAAACTTACGTAAAGAAGTTTCAAAAGCAGTTCGGTCTGCTTGATTATCAGGGTTTTTCAACCAAAAAAATACAGTATGGGAAAAATTAGCGTCGAATTCAGTCATTTTATCATCATTTTGACCAAAAGTTAAAGAGGTCATTAGTGTTATTGCAAGGATACAAATTACGTTTTTCATAATTAAATCTTAGTTGTTTATTGTTTTTCTTCGAGTAATTCTATTTGTTTCTGCGGAATTTTAAGTGCGGAATAATCTAATGTCCAACCTATGGTCTCTACAATTTTTTCCATTATCAAAACTGTCTGCAAGGCTTCTTTTCTTGCGTTATCCATTAGTCCGCTTTCAGGAATCTTTTCCTTTATATGTGCTTTGGCTTCCGCATTTAATTTGGTTAAATCATCTGGAGCAAAAAAGTTAAAAAATCCACTTTTAATATCATAAAACTCCAGTTCTGGTTCAATACTTAGCACTTCCGGTTGCGGAAAATTATCAAGAACTATTTTTTTCTTTTTCTCATCGGCATGCATTAAAAGTTTACTTAGATCATAGCCAATATGTGCTTTAGCTTTTATAACTACCAAAGCCTTCTTTTTACTACTCACCAAACTCATGAAATCTTTTACATTTTCATACTGGTAGATTTCTGCAAATTCACCTTCTACAGATATCAATTTGCAAACACTTTTCATCTTCTCTAACAATACGGTAGATTGGTGTGTTGTAATCTCTTTACTTTTCTTGCCTTTAAAAAAATTAAAAAGCCAATACATGCCAATAGCCCCTAAAACCAGACCGAGAATCGTATCAAATATATTATCCATTGTTATTTCCTATTTCGCCTAAATGCGTAAACTTAAACCCTTTATCATATTTGAGTCCGTAACCAAAGATACGGTCCATGGCGGTATGTATAAAAAGAATTGTACCTATTAATTGTATTATGGGTAACATAAAATAAATACCTACAAAGTATAATAGTACGGCGAATCCCCTATGGTGAAAGGTATTATAACACACAGCACCTATTTTGGAACCTAGTAAATAACCCAACATTGAAATATCTGGCGTAAGTATCAAAACTGGCAACCACCACCATTGGTAACCTAACAAGCCGAACATAAAAATACCGAGCACCATTAAGGCGAGTTCCTCTAATTTCAGTAGATTTCTCATAATTATTCTATTTTATAAAGCACTGGTCTGCTTGGGCTAGCGTCATTCTCAAAAGGTGCCACCTGCAAGTTTACAAAGTACGAACCATCAGCAATTGAATCTGGAACGTAAATAAACTCCGTAATGGTAGCGTTTAATCTCACCTCTGAATTGAAGTTCCAAAATGCCTTGTGCGCTAGAAGCTTGCCATCATCTTTTTCCTTGTCTACAGATGGTAGGTCTATCAACAAATGCTCCACTCCCAATTCTCTAATAAAGACCATGGCATCTTCTAATATGTATGGCGGGTTGGTATGGGAATAATGCCTATTTCGTTTTGATGCCAGATTAGGAAGCGTTCTTATCACTAATGCCTTTGGGGTATTATTGCTAAGTGCATTTTCAATTTGATTTTTTGTGATGACCAAATCTCCTTTTTCTTCAGATGGTGTAATCGTAATCACCTCAGCCAAAAAGAAAAACTGTTTTAAATGCTGATTTATAGATTGATGCTCTGCAGAAATATGACCAACACACTCCGTATGCGTACCATGGGAATGCGGATTGAAAGATATATCATAAAAATTAGTACTAGAACCTGCCGCAATACTTCCTGTAAAATTAGTTTCTCTATGGGGCTCTATTATTGGAGCATCAACATACCAAGCGTTTACGTTATCTTTTTTATTAGTAATAGGTATGGAAATATCTAGGGGTTTAGACAAGTCTATTTGATACTCTTTAGCATTATGGGTTATGGTAGTCTTCATTTTACAATTTGTAAATTTATGTGCAGACGTATGGTTAAGGCTTTTCTTTTAAGAGTTAGAAAATTACGAATTTTTAGATTGCTCATAACAAGCTTCTTTCATCTATTTCAAATTCAACATAAACAAATCTGCCGCAATGCCGTCTGCTAGAAACATGCCTTTTTTTGTGGTCTTCAGAATGTCACCATCAATAAAAAGCAAATGCTCTTCTAGAAACTTATCGGCTTGCATTAGGATGTACTCTTTGTATTTAGGTCCAAATTCAGTTGATATTCTAGTAAGAGACACGCCCCAAATAGTTCGTAAGCCTGTCATAACATACTCATTATATTTATCGGTCGCAGAAAGTACTTCCACCTCCATAGGTAATATATTCCGCGCTATGGATTTTATATACTTAGGGTTATTATTGATATTCCATCCTCTACGTACACCATCAAATGAATGTGCAGATGGACCAATACCAATATATTTTTTCTGTTGCCAGTAGGCGGAGTTATTCTTAGAATAATACCCTAGTTTACCAAAATTGGAAATCTCGTAACAATCGAATCCTGCTGCAAGCAAAGTATCGTTCAGCAGGTTAAAATGCTCTTGCGTTTCTTCGTCAGTAGCGGGAGTAATCAATCCATCTTCCACAAACTTCGCAAGTGCCGTTTTGGGCTCTACCGTAAGGGCATAACTAGAGATATGTGGAATATTAAAACCAAGTGTTTTATCAATATTCTGTTTCCAGCGTTCTAAAGTCATATTCGGCATTCCATAAATAAGATCAATCGAAATATTATCGAAATATTCGCTCGCCAATTGCAAACACTTTTCAGCTTCCAAAGCATTATGTGCGCGATTCATCAGTTTTAGATCTTCCTCAAAAAACGATTGAATGCCTATACTTAAACGATTTATAGGACTGGCTGCCAATTGCAGAATTTTCTCTTCGGACAGGTCATCAGGGTTTGCCTCTAAGGTAATCTCCGGATTGTCTACAACGTTATAATGTTCATGAACCGCTTCTATCAATTGCTCAATGTCCACAGTCTCTAAAACAGAAGGCGTACCACCACCAAAATAGATGGTTGCAACCTGTTCTCCAGAAAACTCATTTTTTCGGAGCTCTAGCTCTTTGCACAATGCATTCACCATCGCCTCTTTCTTTCCCATAGTGGTAGAAAAGTGAAAATCGCAATAATGGCAAGCCTGCTTGCAAAATGGAATGTGGATGTAGATTCCGGACATAGTTTCAGTTTTCAGTGGGCAGTACCAGTTTTCAGTAGGCAGTACCAGTTTTCAATTTACAGTTCTTAGTTTGAACCAAATTTACTTGGGTTATTAATCATATAGTTTAAAAGCTTACCAACTTCTTCACTATCTTTTATAAAATCATTAAATGTTATTTGGTCAATATATTCACATTGTAATGCAAACTCTAGCCAAGTCTGAGTTTCTGAATTTTCAGCATCGCTATCAGTCAACTTACTTATAAAGTGCTTAGGATAACTTCTTTTACGATAGGCTTCTGCAATATTAGCGCTCACACTTCTAGACGAACGTCTAATTTGGTCAGTCAAAGAATATTTCTCTTCTTTAGGAAAGGATTTTGAAGTATGAAATATCTTCATTGCAAGTGCAAAAGACTTTTTGTAAGCCAACAAATCTTGAAACTGCATATATTATTTTTACTGGTTACTGCTACTGATAACTGTTACTGAATACTGGTACTGCCCACTGAAAACTATTTTTTAACTCGTTTCTCATTCTGCTTCACGAATGCATCCCAGCCAGAATAACTTTTACCGACCACATCAACTCTCCCTTGATTATAAAAATGACAAACGGCAGCAGCAAGTCCGTCAGTGCTATCTAGGTTTTTTGGAAGTGTTTTTAGTCCCAATACGCTTTGTAACATTCTAGCAACTTGCTCTTTACTGGCATTACCATTTCCGGTTACCGCCATTTTAATTTTTTTGGGCAGATATTCGGTAATCGGTATTTGACGTGATAGTCCCGCTGCCATAGCAACCCCTTGTGCACGACCCAGCTTTAGCATAGACTGTACGTTCTTACCAAAGAAAGGAGCTTCAATAGCAATCTCATCTGGGTGATAGGTATCTATCAATTCGATGGTACGCTCAAAAATGAGTTTTAATTTAGTGTATGGGTCGTTATATTTTTGAAGAAGCAATTCGTTCATTTGAATAAACTCCATTTTTTTACCTACCACTTTTATGAGTCCGAAACCCATAATAGTCGTACCTGGGTCAATACCCAAAATTATTTTCTCGTTCGCCAAAATGCTTAGTTTGTATTTAATTGAACCGGAATTCGATATTTGGTATTTACCGGAATTCCTCTTTTTAAAGCGGGTGCAAGTTTAGGAAGATTCTTTAAGCTTTGCGTTATAACGCCATCAAATTCTGGCATTTGGTTTAATACTAGTTCATTTTTATAAATATTATTAACTCGTATTCGACCTAAGGTATCAATTACAAAAATAACTTCAACGGTTTCGCTTTCCTTATCGGTTAAGGTGAATTCAAAATCATTTAAAGTTTCTTGAAAATGGGAGATTAAGGTTTCTTCAAAGCAAATCTTTTGCTGTTCTTTGGTAACCGCTTCATCACAAGTATAGAAAAACGGATAAGAATCTACACTGTTCCAATCCATATGGCGCAACTCCTCATCTATAAGCTCTTGCGTTCTTTTTTGTTTGGACCCAAAGAACGAACAAGAACTTATTAAAATTAACACAAGAAAATAGATAACTCGTTTCATTTCACCTGTTCTACTGGTGAAATTACGATTTTTTTGAGGAGTTTAATCTTTGGTAAAATGGATTTCTTCCTTTAATTCAGAAATACGTTTTTTAGTGGTTTCATAATAATACGGATGCTCATTCGGGTAATCATTTAAAAAATTCTCATAATAGCCTAATTTCTTCTTCAAGTCAGTACCAAACTGATCGTACGTTGTGGCTATATTGTAATAGATACGAGCATCAGATGGATCTTCTTTATGTGCTTTTTCGAATAATTTGAACGCCTTTTCTAAATCTTTTTGCTCACGTGCAATATATGCCAATTGACTATAACCGTTCGCAAAAATGGGTTTTTGAATAGCCATTGCTTTGTTAATATAAATTTTAGCGCTGTCTAATTTGCTTTCTTTCTGATAAACACTGGCTAGGTCAAAATACGTCTGTGAATTGGTATCATCTCTTTTTAATAATATGCTATAGACTTCCTTCGCTTTTTGGAACTCCCAATTCTTGTTATAAGAAATTCCTAGTTTTTCATAGACGTAGTTTTTATCTTCCCCAAGTTCTAAAACGTGTTCAAATAACGGAATCGCCTTCTCAAATTGAGCATCATTGAATAGTACCAATGCATGCAAATTTATCAGTGATACATCATTCTCATAGTAATCCAAACCCTGTAAAATGTACTTTAAAGCATTATCGCGCTCTTGCTTAATAGTGTAATGTTTTGCAAGCTGAAACAGACTTCTAAGATGCGTACTATCTAAATCAATTGTTTTTTTATATTGTTTTAAACTTGCGTCTGTAGCATCTAAATGACGATTGACTTCCCCCAAATAAAATTGAAATTCCGGATTAGTTGTATTGAGATTAGACAAATTGATAAATACAGGTTTTGCCTCGTCAAACCTATTTACTTTCAGCAATAATTTTCCAAGTTCAAATTGTGCGAGTTGATTTTCAACATCTTCCTCAACCACATATTGATACTGTGTAATAGCTTTCTCATAATTGCCAACGGCATTGTAACTTCTTGCTATCTGAAGCGCAGCAGAAAGTCCGCCAACTTTGGAATATTCATTAATTGCCTTTGAATAATTACCTAAAGTATATAAGCTATCAGCAATAGCTAAAGCCGAGGTTTGAGCCTCGACTTTAATCTGTAATAATAGCAGTGTAAATATAAAAAGATGCTTCACTTATTACTTTTTAATTCTAATTTCAACCACTCCCTTTTTACCTTCTTCACCATATTTTTCTATGACTTTTTCATCTTTTAAAATAAAAATACTTTCTATAGTATTTGGATCAATAGCTTCCATTTCTAGTTTAGTGATTTTTATATCATTAACATAGTACAAAGGCTCCATTTCCATATCATCTGAAATTTCAGAAACCATATTCGCAGTATCATCCTCTTGTAATTGAAATTGAACCGGAATCGAAAAAGGTACGTTCACAGCCTTACCCGATTGCTTTCCAGGTGTCATTTCTGGTAACCTCGTAATAATGCGTTCTACCTCATCTTCTAACAACTTATCTGGACCACGCATTTTAATATTTTCAATAGTGCCTTCTGAAGAAATGATAAACATAGTATTTACTCGCCCCTCTATATTCGCATCTCTAGCTGCTTTTGGATAATTAAAATGTCTCCCAATATGTTGCTGCATTTTTTCATTAAAACAAGCGCGTTTATCAGCTGCGTCTTCACATCCAGGAAAAATCGGAACTTCCTCTACTATTGCAAAAGCAACATTGACATTATCCATATCTTCAAATTCTTCTTCGCTTACAATCTCAACACTTCGAGACTCAATACTACCCCTTAAATCTTTGAAATCGGTCTTTATTAAAAAAACATTTGTGTCATCAGAAAGAATAATATTCGTTAAATAATCAGGTTCATTTTCTAAACTAACTAACAATTCATTGAATTTTTGTAATTCATTTGAACTAAGCTTCGATGTATTATTTACTTTATATTTTAGAAAATCTGATGGATATGCCCCTAAACTGTTATCATAAAAAGTAATATCCTTTCCGAATGCTTTAACCGATGATTTTAGGTCATTATCTATTAATTTATAAGCTTTTCTTTGACCTATAAAACTATTATATCCATCAGCAGAAGGTGACTGTAACGTTGCTAACTCAATGTTTTCACCCGGGTTTTCTTTAATATAACCTTTAAATACCTTCTCCATGACTTCATTTTGTAAGACTTTATATAGAAAAAATTCATGTTTGGTAATTTCTTGATTTATATCTTTATATTTTTCCGCTAAACCAGAATTATATAAATAATTCATATCCAAATTATCCTCTTTAATTTTAGTCTTTACTTCTGAAATTAAAAGCTCATCATTTTCATTGATTACTTGACTATCAGTTGTTGTCTTATTCATTTTACAACTTGTATACAACAACATTCCAAATATCATTGGCACAAGGAGCAAATACTTCAACTGCCAGATTTTTTTCGATTTTGATTTTTGTAACATGACTATTCGTTTTTTGATTAATGATTTTGTAAAAAATTGATTAATAAATGATATATGTTCGGTTTGAAAAACCTGAGCTAACAACTGCTCATAATGATCTGATTTATGCTCTTTTGATACTTGAGCATCGGCAATAAATTCATGTAATTCTGAAATGCGATTTTGATACACGTATACTAGCGGATTAAACCAGCCTACAATTCGCATCAGCTCAAAGAATAACAAGTCGTACGTATGTCTTTGCTTTATGTGTACCAATTCGTGAGCGATTATGGTATCATGCTTCATTTTCAACACCTTATCTCCAATAAAAATGGATTTAAAAAATGAAAAAGCAATGTTGCTATTTTCTATAACAATCTGGGTAAACAAAGGGTAAGAGATTTTTTCTCCACTCTTTCTCAAGAGATATAATTGTCTAATTTTTAATCCGAATAACAATAATGCTACAAGCATTCCGCCATAAAAAACACCTTCTTGCCAAGTAAGATTCCAGCTGGCTGATTCCTGAACTTGAACCACAACCGCTTCATTTTGTAATTCCCATAAATATTCTGGGTAGTGGGCAAATGTCTGCGGCACTTGCTGCTTAAAAGCTTCAATTTTTACCCAAGGTAAAATCAAGGACAACAAAAATGTTCCTAGCAGATAAAATCTGTTCCATTGAAAAAAGGTTTCCTTCTTTAGAAAAAAGTCATAAATAACCAAGAAAAGAAGCTGAAAGGCGATGCACTCCAAAATGTATTGTATCATGGTTTCTCCTTTTTAATTTCATTTAATACTGATTCCAATTCAGAAAGACTCATATCGTTCTTCTTCATAAAAAACGACACCATACTTTTAAATGAACCTTGAAAATAGCCATCTACCAATTTGTTGATGGATTGATTACTGTAATCTGATTTCTTCACCAAAGGGAAATACAAATATCCTTTACCTACTTGTTCATGATCAACAAAACCCTTGCTTTCTAAAATTCTAACAATTGTAGAAACGGTATTATATGCCGGTTTTGGTTCAGGTAATTTTTCAATGATCGATGCTACGTTACATTTCTGTAATTCCCATAACACAATCATCACTTCTTCCTCTGCTTTTGTCAACTGCTTCATTCAACTAATCTTTTAGTTCTATGCTCAAATATAACTAAATATTTAGTTTAAACTAATTTTATAGTTGAAAAAATTACTTTTGATAGGTGATCATGTAACAAATGCAACCTATATTAGTCTTATAAGCAACACTTACTATTTACAATGGATATATTTTTATTAGTTCTAGGATTCATTTTAATGCTTGTAGGCATTTTAGGAAGCTTTTTACCTGTTTTACCAGGACCACCAATTAGTTGGGTCGGTTTGCTGCTACTTTACTCTACAAGCGCCATTACCATGAATTGGACGTTTTTAGGTATTACACTAGCTATAGCCTTAGTAGTTTTCGGATTAGATTACGTAATACCAGCCATAGGAACAAAGAAGTTTGGAGGTACGAAAGCGGGAGTCATAGGAACCACGGTAGGATTGTTAGTCGCATTAATATTTCCTGTACTAGGACCATTCGGAATTATTATATGGCCTTTTGTGGGTGCTTTAGTAGGAGAATTACTGAATAAGGCGGACAAAAAAACCGCTACTAAAGCGGCTTTTGGATCTTTTTTAGGATTTTTAACGGGTACTTTTTTGAAATTTATGGTCGCCATTGTTTATTTGGGACTCTTCATTTCAAAAGCTTGGGAGCATAGTAACGCCCTATTTCCTTTCTTTAATTAAAGGAGATATCACTCCGTCATCCATTCTGTTTTACTTTCAATAGGCTCGCGTTTACCATCGGTCAATTCGCCATCGAAATTACCCATGTAGAAAAATCCTAGGCATTTTTCACCTTCGGCTAAACTTAAAAACTCACCCATGTGTTTTATGAGTCCCGGTGAAGACCAATAGGATCCAATGCCCATTTCTGTACATTGCAACCACATGTTCTGTACTGCCATAGCAACCGCCGCCACTTCTTCCCATTCAGGTACTGATTCATTTATATCTCTTTGCATACAAATTGCAATAATTGCACCCGCCATTTTTGGATTCTCTTGTAACTTTTTAATCTTCATTGCTTTTGGCTTCGGATCTACCTCTTCATATTTTTCAGACAAGAAAGTACCCAATTTACCTTTTGCTTCCCCTTGAATCACTTTAAAACGCCATGGTTCTGTACACCTATGGTTAGGCGCCCAATTTGCAGCCTCTAACACCTTTTCTATATCTGCCTTCGCAATTGGTGTATCATTATACTGCACCGGAAATACCGAGCGTCTCTTTTTAATTATATCAAATATCATAGTTTCATTGTTCGTTTATTCGCTGTGCTCAATACGCCAAGCGCAGCACGCTCTATTTTCTAATCAAAGTAAAATTAACCCTTCAAAAACTCATTCTGTGTTAGATAAGTATTAAAACTTATCTTCTAAAAGTAATTCCATACAATTCTTAAGAACCGGATTCGTATGTTCCTTTTTCCAAATTACAGATAATTCTGCTCGTTGAGGAATATCTTTTAGTTCCACAAATTTCACCCTCATTTGAAATCCGTTTTGCAAAGAAGTAGGTACAATTGCAATACCCATGTGATTTTCTACCAGCTTAAAAATGGTATGTGCATGAACCGATTTGTGCGAAATTTTAGGTGCAAAATCAGCATCTTTACAAATACTCATTATAGTGTCATAATACAACGGACTATAAGCCTGACTAAACAGAATGAAATCTTCATTGGCAAATCGTTGCATTCCATCAAACTCCCTAGTAAGCATGGGGTATCT
>Ga0209295_1000667_pt1 | contig 14417 bp, 13 predicted proteins | sample Porto_5metaG_FD_187428 | JGI IMG/M metagenome (GOLD analysis project Ga0209295, IMG submission 187428) | Marine algal microbial communities from Porto, Portugal - Porto_5 metaG (SPAdes) (version 2) | ecosystem: Host-associated > Algae > Red algae > Unclassified | place: Portugal: Porto... | reverse complement strand
ATTTAGAGCAAATAATGCAATACACCTCGTAGCTCTGGTGAAGGATATGGGGCTCATTTAAAAGAAAAAATGTTCTAATTGTGGATTCCCGTAAAGTATAGAAAGTACAATCTTATATACTTGTAATACTTTAAGTTTTTTGGGGGGCTTAAAGCATTTGTTTGTTAAAGAGCATCTTCGGGTGCTCTTTTTTTTGTGCTTTACTTTATCCAGAACTTACCGAAAACAAAAAAAGCCTTTCCAATCAGGAAAAGCTCTTCATCGGATTCAACTACAAATCCTTACCACGTGTGACGTGGCCAACACAACACTGTAAAAAAAAAGCCCACAAATGTGGGCTTAATTATGCGGTCTGGACGAGACTCGAACTCTCCACTTTATCTAGTTAATAATTAGTTTTTTACGCTAGTTCACCATTTAAGGTATACCGAATTACAAACTTTGCTCTATAAATTTTAAATTTAAAATTGTCACTAAACCTGTTGGTTTCTTATCAATAGGTTGAATATCCTTACCTGCAGAAATCCTCCACACTTCTAAGCTGTGATCAAACTTTAACGACAATAACATTGATAACAAAGCAAACGGTTTTGGACCACAAGGCGCTAAGACAACTCGATTATCTTGCAATAAGCTAGTGCATAAATTCTCTAACATAAAATAAGAATAAATGAGGTCGTTAATAGGATATTCGTAAACATTTTTTTCAGCAACTTGATTTAACACCTCATCTAATATGACTTTAGAATCATTATAGTAGGCTAAATTATAGCTCTTATCAGTATGAAATATAAATGGTACAGCATCAAAATATTCCTTTAGCCCAAATACTTTATTTGCTTCATTACCCAAACCTATTACTAAAGCAGTGGGTTTATTCGGTATACCAAAATTACAATATCCAAACAATGGATTTACTATCCTATTTGATGTCTCCAACTCAGAATTCTCAACATACTCTGCGTGAGAGTACCCTAAAAATAAATTTATTTTATTTCTTTTATCAATATTAAAAATTACGTAAAGAATATATGAATACCAGTTTCTCGTCATAGAGGAATAATCCAAAAATATATTGGGGTTTTCTACGGAATTAAGAAGATCTGATATTTTTTTTGAAATTGAAGAAAGTGAAATTTTCACTTTATCTTCCTCATTAACCTGAAGTATCGTTAATCCAGACTTCTCAAATTTACTATCATTAAACTTCCTCACATCCAGATCCTTAAATCGATTAAATCCTATGATAATACCGCTTTGTATTAAATCCTTAAACTCTTCAAACTGAAATATTGATCTTGTTTCAAAACCAGAAGCCCCTATAAATAAATCAATTTTATCAAGCTGTAATCCTTTATCTTTATTATCGTATTGTGTGAGTTTAAACATTTTCAAAAATTTTTGTTTGAATATCACTCTCTTTTGAACTACTCAAAATCACACTTAACCTAACTCTTGAACTAATACGGTTTGGTATTTTATACTTTGGTGTGAGAAATGCTGATAGTCTAAATCGTTTATTCACTACACTTGTCTTTGATAAACTTTCAACTGGGTCAAGATAGACTATAGCTCCTAGATGCAAGGCTGTCTCCAACAAGCCAATAATTTTTGCATTGACATCTTCATCAACAACAAATGTTGTTGGGCAACTTTTATTAAATTCTTGAGAAACTGATTTTGCAAAAAAGAATTTTCCAATTCTATCAATTAGATCAGTAGCTAGGTTGAAATCAAAATTATTTATGGTGATTGTAGAGTCAGGATGGTTTTGTAATAAATTAAAAAATTTCTCAGAAGCTCTTAAAATTATAATAGACTGTCTATTCTCAGGTATCATAATACTATTGGACGGTTCTACTTGCAACATCTCATTCAGTAATCCAATTAGTAGACGTGGATTACCATCACAAATATCATAAATGTATGGAATACCAAAATGTATCGGTGGATTCCTTCTACTTCTGCCTTTAAAAATCAATCTATAAAGAGCATCAACTTTATATTTGTAAAACACACTTTTTTGTATAAAACGACTTTTTGAAAAAGGCTCACTAGGATCAAGTTTTCTTTTAGAAATAAATTCTTTAAAAGACGAATCTACAATTGCCAACCTCTTAAATAGATAGTATGACAAGCTATACTTCGAAGTTCCAGAAAACAGACGTCCCTTAGAGGTATATCCAAGCTCATCCTTATCTTCTTGTGACAGATCATTTAGCTCGTTTACAATTAATGAGTCTAAAGACCAATTTCCAAATAGATCATTTTCATCAAACTCACCTTTTGAATATTTTTTCTCTACTTTATTCTTAAGCAAAATGTTCGAAAACTTAGTCCATCTTTTTAGACTTTCTTCATCATAAACCCAAAGCTTTACTGACCCAAAATCATTTCCCTGTGTTACATCAATCTCATTGTTTTCAATATCAAGAAGTGGCGTTGTAGTTAGCTTAAAGATAAATTTTTGATCTACACTCCTAAGAAAAGAAACCAACTTAATCTGTAAAAATTTTGGTACTATTTCAAGTTCATCAAAACAAAGAGCCCATTTTTTATTATCATTAAAATTCAAAGTATCTTCAGCAACTTTAGAGCCTAGCTTGACGAGATCAAAAAAATCATCAAATACATAGTTTGGAACGTTTTCTTCAAAATCATCAAAATTCTCAAAGAAAATTAGCTTTTTAATTAAACTATTAACCTCCTTAACTCTTTTAAGTATTACAGTCTCAACGTTATCTAGAGTGGGAATAATATTAGACTCTAATTTCCAAACGTCAATCAATCCTTTACTTAGTAAAAACTCCTTCTTAATTTGATCTTTTGGATCTGTAATCTCAAAATCTAGTATAGCTTTAAACGTTTTACATAAAGCAATATTAACGTTGCAGGAAAATAAGAACTCAATTATTATTTCAACAATTTTATCCTTTTTTTTCAAATTCTTAATTAGATAATCAAATTGATTTTTCCATTGAATATCGGAAGGAATATAAATACCTCTAAATTTAATATCCTCTTTAATTTGACTTGAATCTATACTATCCCAATAATTAAGACCAGCAGGTGTCAACATCTTTAATAAAGTGGTCTTACCACACCCCCTAGAGCCCATCAGTAGCATACTACTATCCTTTGTTAGTTCTAAATATTCGTTATTAACTACAAAAGAATCGGCAATATCTTTAAATGAGAAATAACGAGCATTAAATGTATCGTATAGCAATAACCTATCAATCATATTACTTTCTTGTTATTAGACTTGGTATTAATGGGAAATCAGGTTCTAAAAATAGCTCATAATTTCTATTTAGAAATTCCTTCAATTTAACGAGCTTATCTGGTATTAAATAAGATATTTCAGGAAATTCAGTTTCGATTTGACTATACAGTAAAACGCTTTCATTACAGTTTAAAAAATACGTATTGATTCTATCAGCCAAGTTTTTTAAATCTATTTGTTCTCCAAATCCAATTGTTGCCGGAAAAAGAGGATTCAATTCCGATTTCCAGCCATTTTGTAAATTAAATTCCCACGAAAAAACTTTACCCCGTCCTTTTTCTAATATTTCTAATACGTGGAACATTGTCTTATAACCAGAAGCCTGTAAATTATCAAAAGATGAAAAACTTCCTGTTGCAAAAACTGTTAATCCACTATATTCAACAATTCGTGGTTGATGCTTATGGCCGTGAATAATTATATCATAATTGTACTTATTCAACAAATCAATTAATTTATCACCTTTATCTAGAGAATCCGAATCTTTCCAGTTTTCTATATTAGAGTGTTTTATAGGATGATGGTGTAATATGCATATTCGGTTTATTTCTAATTCAATTTCTAAATCAGCTTCGATGTTCTCCAAAGTTTCTAAGCTTATCTCAGAAACTTTAGCACTCTCCTCATTTTTATGGTTTATGACAGAGTTTATCATTAAAATTTCCAGACCATCACTCTTATATATACAAAAACCTTTATTCCAAAAACTATCATTCAATTTGCTCTCAGAAGTCGGGAAATTAGTATTAAAATTGACTACATATTTAAATGGATCTTGATGATAACGATTTCTTGAGTCGACATCGTGATTTCCAGGAATGCCAATCAAAACCTTGGCTTTCATTTTAGACTTAATTCTATCTACAGCTTCCCAAGCAGTTTTAATACCTTGTCTATAAGCCTTATCTCCTAAGTCTCCTAAACATAATACTATATCAGAGTGTAGAAATTCTTCTGCTTCTATTTTTGCCAATATAGAAGACACAGGATTTTGATTGATTGGTTTATCTGGAATGTCAGAATAAAAAAGTGAATTTTCACCTTTTTTATCAGTACAATGAAGATCACTTATTATACAAAATTTCATCTAGGCTCTCAGTAATTTTTAATTATTAATTCTGGAATTCGTTTTCTCTCTTTCTTACAACTTATACTTCGAACAGTATCAAGTTTAATAATATTCCAACTAGAATAAACCTCTCTAACAAAAGCTATATCAGGATATGAAATTAAAACTTTCGCATTAATATTATCTAGTCTTGAGGCTTGTTCTGCAAGGTCTTTATGGTCGTCTTTTGAAAAATGATTGACAGTATATTGTTTTTGATGATTTTTCCAATCGTATGGAGGATATGGAGGGTCTAGGTAAACAAAATCATTTGCTTGAACTTTACTCAAAGTATCCTTATAATCACAAACCAAAATATCAGTTCTTGTAAGCTTTTTACTAATTTCTTCTAAGTGACTTAAACTAGGAAAGCTAGGATTAGTTTTTCCTAAAGGTACGTTATAAAACCCTCTATTATTAAGTCTGTACATACCATTATAATTTGTGTGAATTAAAAAAATAAACCTAGCCGCTTGCTCAAACCCTTTTCTTTCTTTGCACCTATTGTACTCTTCTCTTACTGTATAATAGTAATTATTATTGTATTTAAATTTATTAGAATGTTTTACAATAAGTAAATTTACCTTAAAGTGGTCTTTTTGTATTTGTAAGTAGGTGTTAATTAATTGAGGGTTAATATCTGAAATAGTGGCGGAAACATTTTCAAGTGAGAGAAATAAACTTCCAGCACCTAGAAAAGGTTCAAAATAATTATTGAAATTGTGGCTATCAGGAATCCTATTTTTGATCTCACCTATTAATTTTTGTTTACCTCCAGCCCATCTTATAAATGGTCTATTGTAAGTTGACTTTTTTTTAACCATTTAAAATATTAAAATTTATTCCTTTGAAATATTAATTTTCAAATATAGTGACTTAACAGAAAGGAGCCGAAACTGTCTTGATTTAGTTATAAGTCCATAAATGCCCCTCTGCAGATTTCCTCTCTCCTCTACAAACCTTTGCAATACAAGATTTATTCACACCTGTTTCTCTAGATGCGTCGGCTACAGAGCTAAAACAAGCTATTAGAGTGCTGTCTAATGTATATTGATAGACTGTTTTCTTACGTTGATCTTTTGAAGGCTCAAAAACACCATACTTATCATAACTCCAATAATGTCCTCCAAAAACTTTATTGACACCAAGGCAAGCCCTAGATATTTGTTGTTTTATGGCGCCTACGCTTTCTCCTGCATCATCTAAACATTCAAAAGCACCAACAAGCTCTTTACTTTTCAAATCATACTTATACACTGTCTTTTTAAAACCACCTCCTATATCTGAATTATAACCATTCTCTTTACTGTCAAAAAACGAGATATAATATTTTTCTTTATGAGCCAACTCATCTACTGTATTAGCAGTATCTATTGTTTCCCAAACGAATGCTTCTACTCCATAGGTGGAGATGGCATCGTATAACTTATTGTTATCGTATTTATCAACTTTTTGTAAGTGGTCTTTTTGTCTTTCTTTTATAGATTTTGTGGTTGCACCAATGTAAGTCCTTTTTTCTTTAGTATTGGTAACCTTGTACACGTAAAATTTATTCATGAGCTACAACTTTTTTTCGTCAATAGCGCTCACATATGTATAAAATCCGTGCTTTGGATTTGATATAACTCCTTTAGATGTGAGAGTAGACAAATAGCCACCAATTGATCTTTTTGATATGCCGTAATCAGTTGAAAATATTTCTATCAATTTTGATTTCGGATAAGTATGATTTTTATTTTCTTCAAAAAACCCGATTACCTTATCTAATCTATCTGTCTTTCTCCTATCTGATCTGTTTAGAATCTCTTGTTCTTCAGTTTTCGTTTCAAAATTTAACCAACAATCCTCTTCTATAGTAAATTCCCAAACGTCTTCATCAGTGTATGGGGCATATCTATAAAATACTTCTTTGATATAACGATTTCCTTTCTGAGTAGTATTAACTCCTATTGCAAAGTCAGATTCTTGTGCAAATGTAGAACTGCCCTTTATTGAATCCATAGTAATTGATCTACCTAGCATTTTTGGAGTGTGATGAATACAAATGATAGTCACTTGGGCTTCAGTTGCGATTGCTCTTAATCTTTGCATGATTTTTTCAGCAGTAGAACTATCTTCTAATTGTCCGTGGTTAAGTCGAGTTATACTATCTACAACTACCACTTCAGCTTTTGAGGTAATTATTAATTCTCTAAGATCATTCCACTGGCTAGAAGTAGTAACACTTGGTGTAAATGATATATTTTGGACTAAATAATTCTTATCAACCAATTTTTGTTCTTCATCACTTAAGGAATTATATTGCTTTAAATTTCTACTCGATTTACCTATCCAAAATTCTTCAAGACCAATCATCAATGTTTTTTTTTGCTCTGCTGCCAAATCTCCATCTAGATAGTTTGGTAAACCACAAGACATAGACATTAATAGATTTTCACAAAATATCGTTTTCCCACTTTTTGAAGGACCAAATATTAATCCTACACTTTTTTCTTGAATTCCTCGATAAAGATATTCTGGTTTAGGCTCTTTTCTATAAAGAGCTCTCATTTCAGCAAATGGAATTGCAACATTTATGGTTTTTTCTTTTTCCATAATATTTTTTTGTCATTCACGTAAAATGACTTTAAAATTAATTTATATGGTTGAGTACGTGAGTACCAATATGTCAATGAACTAAACAATTTGCATTGTTTGCACTTTTGCATTTTGATTGATTATCAACCAATTAATACAAATGTACTTTCAATTATAATTTTTTTTGGAGACATTTTTTTGTCTCCAAAAAAATTATGGTTTTAAACATTATAAAAATCAGGGTTTAAAAATAATTCTCGTAAACTCTCATATGAACGTTTCGAGCTTTTAGTTCCCTTATCACCCAATGCATAGAATAGTTTTCTTGAATCTTTAGGGATTTTATATTCATCCCCATCTTTATATAAAAACCTCTCATCAATTATTCTACCTAAATCGGAATCGTTTATTTTAGAAATCACATCGTTTCTTCTTAGTAAATCAAAGAAATAAACTAGCGTATGCTTATTCCAATTAAACTCAATTTTAGATTTAAGTTCTGGAAGAGGATTCTCTAAATGAGCTGTCATAATTTCTTCAAAACATCGAATATGTTTTATTAGTATTGCCTTTTGTTTAAGATTCAAGTATTGTGCTGATAGAATGGTTTTTTGAGTTTGACGGAAGTTGTTTTGTATATAATTAGTAAAACCAATTTTATCTCCACTCGTATATAGATTCCTAACTTTTTTGAAATACTTTCTTTTCCAATCTTCAAACATTCCCTTTACCGATGGAATAAAATAATCTTGCATGTAAATGTACTTTTCATAACTTACTTCGTCTTCAAAATATGATTCATTACAAACAATTATTTCTGTGACTTCAAAATAGTTTTGATCATCTATAGAAGGATCGTTTTTGATGTCTTGAATAACGAATCTCATCTTATATCTTAGATAATTTTCTTTTGATGTAAAATCTGATAGTTTCGTTTGATGTAATAGTAATCCCATATTTAAAAATTTATAACATACTCACATTATTACTTTTCTAGAATGCAATAATGCAAGTAATGCAATAATAAAATTAACCATTTTCAGGAGTTTTTTGATATAGCTGAAACAGTCTCAAAAGGTTTACACCAAAATACAGCATAACAGCGTTTCTCTTAACAGATAATAAAGTGGTAATAATAGTAGTGTTTCTTTGAGATTTTAAACACAGTGATAATCTTATCATCTACCAAAACACTCTCAACCTCGCAACAATCACCTTGTAATAATTCTCCAATACTGTTTCTTACGATTACTTTAAAAGGACACCTTAGCCTTATCAATTTACTTTCGTAATTAATTATTAGAATCTCCTTTGGCGTGCTGTGCTTTAAAATAAATGCAAGTTCCTCTTCATTCATATCTATTTATTTTTAAGCCTGTTAGCTATATATTAATTATTGATAAACCAATTGGAATCCTTAGTTTGAAGAGATTTTGCTATCTCTAGAGTAAGCTCGTAAGCTTTTACGTTTCTTTCTAAGGACTTATCAATGTATGTCGACTTATTTGCTTCAGTAAAAAGATTGTACAATCTCCACAAGTCAATAGATCCATCTTCCGACCTTTTAAAGTTAGGGCAGTTGTAATAATCTTTTATTACAATGCTTACCTGACTATCACTTAAAGAGATTGGAAACTTGTTAGAACGTTCTTCTTTCTCTAAATGTGACCACATTCTAAGTTTTCCTATTAAGTGCGCAAATTGTGATTCTTTCAGACTTAGCTTTTGGAATTGTTCCAGTTGAGCAACTTGGCTATCCATATCGTATGACACTAATAAATTTTTAATCTGAATATCTAACTCTTCCAAAGTGCTTAATCTAATAGAATTTGAAAATCCATCTGTACTGATGCAAAGGTTTGTGCATATCTTATTTTGAAATCCTACAAACACCTTAAATTTCTCTGGAGACTTCTTACTATATAAATTCTCTTGATTATAAGCACGAACGCCTCCTATTGACATTTTCAATTCACACCCATTAATGGTTCGTGTGTACTCAGGTAAACCTATTACAAATGCACAACGCTCATAATAGACAGTTTTCTCTTCATTTAAAAGCTCTCTAACCGGCTTTCCTATAGCGGATGGTATTCTTCCTTTAATTGTGTGGCTAACCCTTATACTAGGCATTGAAATCGCAATTTCAGGGTGCATCTCCCTAACGACCTTCAAGGTTTGATTAATAAATTGATAGTGACTGATTGTGGACTCATTGTCTTTACTGAAAACCGGAATAATACAATCATTTTTCAAATGCTCCATATCTACTGATACTGTATTAGCTTCAATAAATGGGTTAGGCTTCTTGTTTACGATAGTTGCATTTGGTACAACCATTTGTGGGGTGTTTTCTAAGGTGAACATATTTATGTTTTTTGTGTTATAGAATCTTCATTTACTACTTGGGTGCTAACTGCTTCAATCTCTTGCTTACGCGAAAGAATGATAGGTTTTATCATCGATTGAATACTTGGGTATTTAGCAAAAATGTGTTTGAGTCCTTCAACTGTCGTACAGTTTCTGATCTCTATTTTGACATCTATAATAGAGACTCCTTCATTACACCAGGCTATGAGCTTCTTGCCTGTAGCTCTGTTAATGACAAACTCAGGCTTATCCATAAACAGACCTGTTCTGTCCTTGCTAGCTTTAACTAGATGCTTATCATTTACTAATTCAAAATTTACAGTCAGCTCATATTCAAACCCCTCTCTAGTAATCTCTTTGGTTCCGTGTTTTACTACTTTTGTTTTACCATTAGAAGTAGAATCTAAAGAATAATCAATTTTTCTACGCGCTGTAGTGATTATATGACAGGATGACTTGAGAATTGCATCTATAAAGGATTGATGACGAGGAGAAACTTTTGACCAATCCTGAAATCGCCCGCCAAGTTTTTCGTGTATTTCTAGGCATCCACCTTTACCTTGCCATTCGTGCGTGATTGAATCAATAATTATCACTTCTATCTCATTATTTTCACAAAGAGTTATCGCTTGATTATATCTTTCTGGCGTGAATGGATTATCTAGTACTAAAACATTGAAATCTCCTAAATGTGAATACAACGAAGCACTATTATTCTCTGTATCAATAATGGCTACTTTGCTCCAATCATTCGTTATTCCAAATGCTAATAAAAGAGCAGAATACGTTTTCCCAAATCCTGAAGCACCACTTATACCAAGACGCAATTTCACGTTGCTTCTTTGAGCTTTTTTTAATTTCATATTTGTAATTGTTAGTGTTTATATCAAATATTTATAGTCTTTCTATAAATAAAAAAAGAGCCCTATTTCTAGGACTCTAATCAATTAACGTAATGCTAATATCTAAAGCACAACCTCCTTATCTACGATGTTCTGTTGTACTATACGATTGTCTTCTGAGATATATTCGTATCTATGAGATAACATCATCGTCTCTCCTGTCTCCTCATTGATATACTCATAGGGATCTACTTCAACACGCACAACTGAACCATCAAGTTCACACCCTATTAAAGACTTACAAGTCTCTTCATCAAAAGTGCAAGGAACGGAAGTTTGCCTTACAGTAAAGTAAGTTCTATTAGTTTCCTTGCTTCTAACGCTTTCTAAACCTCCTTGAACCACAAGAGCGTGAAAAGATTCTTCCAGCTCATTTTTCATTGTTTTGTAATCTGTGATTTTTACCATAGTAATATAAATTTTAAGATTATTAAGTAACGGGGTGCATCCCCAATCTTAAAAAAGCGCGGGGGTGACTGTGGGTTAGTCAACACAGAGAGATTCTCAGATAAAACCTATTGAAATTAATGAGAAGGAGAGAGAGGGGGGTACTTATTTGGAACTTTTTTTAACTTCTTCACTTTAGACGTTTAGAAAAAAAATAAAAAATTAGATCAACTTATTTTTTTAAAGTATTATCTACCAATCCTTTCTTTAATACTAGCAAAAGTACAGTTTGTAGTATTATATTTATTTAGACCCCTTTCTTCTAGTTATAATTGATCCATCATCAAGTAGAACACGCAAATTAACAGCAACTGTTTCAACTTCTTGGTTTTTTCTATAATTAATAACACGTACTAATTTTCTGTATGATTTATCTCGCAAACTGTAATTAGCATCTAAAGTAAATCGATTACCAACTGGCTCTAAACCAACCTCTTCTCTTGTTAAGGGAACTGGCAAATCCATAGTTATATCTTCTTTTGAAAACAACTTCTCTCCGAACATATCTCTTATTTCGGCATCAAATCTTATGGCAGTAATTTTTCTATCATCAGTTTCATTTTTACGAACTAAACCATACCCACTTAGAGAATACTCTATATCCTTTTTAGAATTGAATGACAAGCCTGTGGAGAGGTTGTAAGGGTATATTAAATCGTCAACAGTATAATTATTTTCTATTGAATCTTGGATTATTTTAGTTTTTTTTCTGAAATCTTTGACTCTGTAACTTAAGACAGTATTTCTTGTTGCTGATATTTCAGGCAAAGCTAAATTTATAGTATAGTCATCAATTTCCCACTCAAGTATATTTGTCTCTGGTGTTGGCTCATTGGCTTGAATATATCTGTAGCTATGATCTCCAACTTGCTTAACAATTAGTCTATTAAAATTAGTTTTAACAATGGTATCAGGAATGCCGTACAAACGCTCATATCTTTCTGCTAAAAACTTTTGTTTCAAGGAAATTGTGTCCTGATTTCTTAGAAAAATGGAAAATGGTACTTTTAAGTGTATTTCGCGGACATTTCCAATGTAATAACCATCAGGATTAATTAACATTTCAAATTTTAAATTCTTGCTCTCGTCAAAATTAATTTCAAAATGGTTCATAGGAACTTCATTATCAACTCTATTTAAATTATTAACAAGCCCTTTGCGTTCTAAGTCTTCAATAAACTGATGTATACTCTCAGCACTCCTTAAGGAACTAATAATTGGATCTTCACTTTCGCTACAACTGAATGCTATAGCTGATAAACATATAATTGGGAAAAATTTTACCATAAAAAAAATTTTTAATGATTACTAAATGTAGGCATATATGCCTACTGATATAATATAGTTAACCACGAATTTATCATCGTGGTATATAAATCTGAAAAAGAATATTTATTAGCGTTTGGGAGTAATCTCAAGTCTATACGTAAATCAAAGGGGTTTACTCAAGCAGATCTAGCAAATGATCTTAATATAGAAATATCTCAGATAAGCAGAATTGAAAGAGGAATCATAAATACTACTATCTGGAATACTTATAGAATTGCTAGGATACTAGAAATAGAGCCCGAAAACCTTTTCAACCTATAGAAAAACAACAATTTGAGACAGACTTTTTTTACCTAAGCAAACTAAAATGCCCCATACGCACCTCTCCACTCTCCTTTTCCAACCTAAACCAATAATCAGTTGAAGGCAGCTCTTGTCCATTATAGATGCCATTCCAGCCTATGGTTCCAGCATTGATGGAAGTTAGTTGTTTACCGTAGCGATCGAAAATATGAACAACCCCAGAAGTCTCTTTGTCAAAATTATAGACATTCCACAAATCATTAATTCCATCTCCGTTAGGAGTGAAATAAGTAGGTGCGTTAAGAAGAAAAACTTCTTGAACAATAAAACCACATCCATTCTTATCTTGTATAAAGACATTGTAGCTCTCTTGATATTCAAGATTCGAAAAGAGACCTTCATCTTGCCAGTTCTCGAAGTCTAATGAAAACTCATAATCTCCTGTTCCAGCAACAGTTATTGATATACTGTTATCACTATTAGTAAAATCTTGAACAACTACATCCAGAATTTCTGGAAAACCAGAAGCTAATACTTGAAACTGAAATGTTTCTGAACATTCAAAGTCACCATAAAAATTTGTGGCTGATACTGAATAGTTCCCTGGCTCACTAATAGTAATATCTGTGGAGAACTCACCTGTGGACCATTCATAAAGGTCATAAGATCCATTTACTGAAAGCATAATAGGATTTTCATCGCAGATAAAATAAACAGAATCTAGTTCTATTTCTGGTTGCTCTCTTAAATTAATGGTAAATGGAGTGGTTGTATAACAATCAGAGGACAAACTACTCTCTAATCTAGCAAATACCTGCGTGGTTGATTCATTTAGCTCAACCATAGTATCTAATTCGTTTTGACTCAAATTAGCATCACTAGCGCTACTATGATAAGTTATTGATGTATCAGACTGGCCATTAATTATCGATCCATTCAGGCTGCTTAAATCAAAAAACTCAAAAGTGTCATTATCAATATCACAGATATCTACATCATCTATTTGGTTTGCGATTGGGAGCTCGTAGAGCCCAATCTGAAAGCTTGTAGTTGCAAAACAGTCAGCGTTTTGACTATTTTGAATTCTTGCGTGTATGATTTGAGGATTAGACGTATTTACAAATGCATTAGGTAATTCCCCTATTCCATCCTGAGCATTTTCCGCGGAAGCAAAATATAAAACTTCAAATAATCCACTTGACTGACTCCCTAGAATTTCTGAGTTATACAGAGATAAGATAAAAGTAGCCTCTCCATTATTACTTACATCATCACATACAAAATCATCCATAATGGCAAATGCTTGAGGTTGCTGGTCTACTATAAAGGAGATTATTGTCTCATCATAACAATCGCTACTTAATTGATTTTCTACCCTTACTGTAATATCTTGAGTTGCCGTAATGAAGGGGTTTGGTAAAGGGCTCGGCAATATATCTCCATTTTCCCCCGTGTAAGAAACTGTCATACCAGTCTGTCCATTAAGAACAGTATTTTCTATAGTAGAGGTATCAAAGCCAAAAACGCCATCATCATTATCATCACAATTACGTTGTACAGCAACAGTATTTGCTATCGCTACTGCTTCTACTTGAAAAGACAGTGTGGTGTGATCTGCGCAGGCACCATCATTATCTTGAGATATACTATTAGTTAAAGTTGCGATTACGTTTAGTGATCCAGTAACAAAAGGGTTTGGCAGAGGTGATGGCAGAGCGGCTCCATTCTGATCTGTATAGGTAACTACAATGTTATTCTGTCCTTGCAGCAGTTCACTTTCTATCTGTGAGGTGTCAAACGAAGCTAAACCATCCCCATCTTCATCACACAATGTATCTATAACAATATCATAAGCCTCTGGCACAGTTTCTACATTAAGTGTAATATGTTCTCCAAGACCTAAACAATCATTGTTTACAGCACTATCTACTCGAATATATATGTTTTCTGTAAAAGGAGAAGTCTCATTTCTGTAGTCTGAGATATTGAGGATAGCATTTTCTTCAGACAGCGCATCTGTAACAGTGCGATAATAGCTAATTATAAGCTGTTGTCCTGCTGGAAATACAGCTATGATTTCTTGAGTGACAGTACTAAAATCAAAAGAAGAGATACCATCTGTTGTAGTCCCATTAATAGCATCATCACATTCATA
>Ga0209295_1000665_pt1 | contig 14458 bp, 12 predicted proteins | sample Porto_5metaG_FD_187428 | JGI IMG/M metagenome (GOLD analysis project Ga0209295, IMG submission 187428) | Marine algal microbial communities from Porto, Portugal - Porto_5 metaG (SPAdes) (version 2) | ecosystem: Host-associated > Algae > Red algae > Unclassified | place: Portugal: Porto... | reverse complement strand
GACAGAATTTGATGAAAGTGATTTCGAAGAAATTATAGAACAAACGCATAAATGGATAAATAACTGAGTAGAACAATGTACATGACGATCATGCTCCTTACGTCGCACGCCGCATGTACCTAGCGTTAGCTATAATTAGAAAAAATGAAAATCGAAAACCCAAATGGTATAATTAAAATAAGATTCGACGGATTTTTGAGTTGTTTATACATCAAAAAACCAAGAGCTGTTGATTGGTCTGATTGCGGAGGAAGTGTCGCAAGGTATTTTGCATGTTTACCATTTGATGAATTTGATAGAGAATTACAAAGTGAAATTGAAAACAGAATTTCATCTATTCAATCAATTGAAGAATTAAAAGAGTCTGGATTTCTCGACCTTCTTGAAACTGGGGAATATGAATTCGAATTATGGGAGAATAAACCGACCTCGTTAATATTCAATACTAATTTATTAAACTCAAATTCAATAATTCATTGGTGGCATAAAAAAGAAATTGGAAAACATAGAGGAGCAAGACCTTATTCTCTAAATAGTTTTTATCCGTATGGGCGACAACTGATGTTTACACAACCATTTGAATCTTTAAATCATAAAAGAATAAAATTCTATGAAGAGAAAATCAAAAATGGAAAAAAACCATTATCAATTGCTTTACGTGTAAGAATTGGAAAGCAAGATGATGAAGATTCATATCAAGATACGAGCTACAATTCGACAAAATATATACTTGACGGTCACCACAAACTTGTGGCATATCAAAATTTAAAAATCAATCCAAACTACATTTTAATAAATAGGACTCAAAACAGTATTGATGAAGAATATGATGAATCATCATTGCCTAATTTAATCCCTTATTTATTCTATTATCAAATTGAACACATTGTAAATAATGGACTCGAATCAATAAAACATACTCCAAAACTCACAAAATATATTGATGATTTTCTGAGTAACGCCCCAAGAGTGGAAGACAATCTGATTCGTACATTTAATCGAAGTGTAAATTTTGAAGGATACGAGGAAAATGAAACAAAAAGAAAGTGGTTTAAAGAAAGATTAGAAGTGCTAAAAAAACGTATCAAGAATAATTCAGAATTCCATCTTGATTATTATAGTCCTGAATCTTCGTTTCGCAAATATGAAAGAGTGAATAATTGGGATGAAATTTTAAAATTAATGAAAGAAAAACTATAGCTAACAAAGGCTAAAATGTTCATAGCGGCTATGCGCCGCTACGCCATTTAGCCAGACCGTTGGTGGCAATCATAAAACAATTTACTCACTTTTTAAACCAATGGTCATGAAAAATTTAATCACAGTTTTTACATTACTTCTTACTTGTGCAGTGCTTTCTGCACATCACGACCCCGTTACAAATTACAGCATAGAGCATCTAACCGAAAACGCCGAAATTGTTGTCGAAGGTGAAGTTGTCGAAAAATCCACCTTCATTTTTGAAAAAAATAACCTTGTTTATACCAAAAACAAAATACGTATCAACAAGATATTCAAAGGTGAACCAAGCGAAAGCTACTTTTACATCAACACGCTTGGTGGAATACACGAAGAAAGGAAACAAATCTGGAACAACCACTTCGGGTTTTCAGATGGTGCTTACGGAGTGTTTTTCCTCAACTCACCACGCATCCCGTAAACGTAGGCGAAGAAAATAACTATGAACTCACGGAGGGCAAGAGTGGTTATTTGCCCTACATTCAATATCTAGGAATGCTCAATCCAACTGTTCATTTGAAACAGGAAGATAATCAAGTACTCAAACTCACTACCCACGAACTCTATCAACGCATTGAGCAACACACCCAAATGCCCAAACAAAAACTATCTCCTAATAAATTTGAACAGCAGCTAATCTTGAAAAACCCTACAAGCGAAACTCTTTGTGCTGAATACATTATCGAAAATCTTGAAGTGGTTGAGCTTAATCCGCTACTTGGTAATCCCAGCTATATCATAGAATTTGATATCAATATCAGAGCCTTAGAAGAATCCTTTGGGCTTGATAAGGCGGAAGTTATTATGGAATATAGCACCGACCTGCTTGGCACGTCCGTTGCTCTGAATGATAATATACAAGTTGAGCTAACAAGCGAAGTAGTCAGTAATAGTTATCAACTCGTTGCTTTTGATGCAGCCCCAAATAAAGTCGGCGTTACGCTTCAAAGAACATCAGGTAGTATTCCACTAATAATTAGCAATAACACTACTGAAATCTATCACGCGGCAATACAAGTACAGAACTATTCACCTAATGAAATTTTACAACTCACCGTAGATGAAAATTTTGATGTCAGTACTTGCCAAATCAGCGACGGAGTGATTTCAAATCTTTTATGTAATATCTACTCTGAAGATGTGACAGGAGTTATCTCGGACTTTTTCATGCCCGTGATTACTGGAATTTCTCCAACATCGACTACTGCCGGAACTCGATCTTTATTGACTATCACAGGCAATAACTTTGGTTCGCCAAGAGGAGATAGTGAAATACATTTTACTGTACTTGACGGTTTTGGTAGCCAGTGGGCAGCTCCATTATCAGATGATTACACAAATTGGAGTGATACAGAGATACAGGTTTTAGTACCCTCTTATGCGAAGATTCCCGGGACATTTGATTCGGAGGTAAATTCAACAACTTTACAAAAACCGGGTACAGGTGAAATAAGAGTTAACAAGGTTATCGCAGGTATCTCACAAGCCTCAATCAACAATCCTAATGTTGAAATTCAGTATAGTGTGGGCAACGACAAAAGATTTATTAGCTCTGGTCTCTTTGCTGGACAGCCTCAAATATTGACCAGACAAGGAAATAACGGTGAATACTTTGTACGATTTTCCGACGAGTTTAGGTTTGAGTCTCCCAGTGTAGAACGTAGAGTAAGTGATGTAAATGAGACATATGTTGAAATCGCAACTGAAGTAATCAATGAGTGGCAGTGTTTAACAGGGCTCAATTTTGTTATCGACCCAGCACCATGGACTCCAGACGGTAGTGGGAATTATTTATGTTTAGGACAAAACGTAATCGGATTACATTTTGTGGTTAATCCAGACCCAAACATTACAGCTATTATGAATGGGTTAGCGCGATTCTATGATAACACGAGTTGTCCTGTTATAGGAATAGACATTGAGCCTGATTTTCTTCGGTGTGGCGAGATTAATGTATTTGGTGATGAGTTCGATAGTGATGCTGAAAATACTAAGGAAAAATTCTATAACGCTTTACTGCATGAGATAGGGCATACACACTTTATCAATCATGTGTCAAGTGCTACGGAACTAATGCGAGTCTCTTTGTTTCAAGGGCAGACCGCTACTATCACAGAGAATGCTAGAGCAGCAAGCCTTTATATTCAAGCAGCTAGTCTCAATAATTTTGGGGAATGTCAAAATGGTCTGTATGTCTCAAATCCCTGTTACAATGCAGTAGAGACCGTTAGTCAAAACCCAAGTCACTTCTTTGACATCTATTCTAATTCGGAAAATATAGTTATCCAAAACCATGATTTAAAATTACTCAATCATGTTAGAATTTTTGACGTGACGGGTAGATTAATCAATGAATACTCTGTTAATCAATCAAACAATACTGTTTTTCTACCAAGAATAAAAAACAAAGGTATTTTTATTGTAAGTATCACAGATTCTGATAATTTACTTTATTCATTTAAAATCAATCAATTATGAGATTTGTTTTAATGTTTTTATTGATTTTTTGCTTTGGGTGTACTGAAAAAAATACCCAAAGCGTCATACTTACTCCTAAAAATGATAGCCTAATCAAAAAAATGAAGGAAATAGGGTGCGAGTGTCTGTATACTGACGTAAAAAACAAGTTCTTATACAATAAAAATACGGGCTTATATTTCATTAGTCTTGGCGCAGAAGTTATGTATAAGGAAGCATACAAAGCTTGTTTTGATAAGCTGAGTTTAAGTGATGTTAAACAACTTTATGGAAAACCTCACTTAGAGGATGATATTAATATGTATTACTATGGCAACGTATCTTATTGTGGACAATGGTTCGAAGGATTAAGATTTGAAAAAAAACAAGACAATGATAAAATTGTGAACATTAAAACTCACGTTCAAGAATTTCCTTTTCCAAAGGACAGTACTATTAACTGGCGGTGTCGGAGTGTTGATTTCTTGGATGCTCATAAAATGAGAGTCAATCAAGATTTTTTTGAGTATTTTACAGAGGATTTCGTAGATACGTATTTTGAAGTAGCAAAATATGTAAGAATTCAACCTAAGTTTGAAAATGCACAAGCAAGTTCAAGATGCTTAGAAAATATCCAATTTGAGCAAAATAATTTTTTATATAACATGAATATGAAATGTTATATGAAAAATTGGTCATCAAATGATAGGGCTTTTCCACTAATGGGGCATGATGATGAAGAGCATAAAAACTGTACTTCATTTTTGAGTAGTTCTGAACTTATTATTAAGGCTTACGGAGAACCATCCTATATATCAAAAAATAAGGATACCATATCCTACATAACAGGTAATACACTGTATAAAGGAAAAGTAATCAACGAATCATACATTTTTTATGACAATTATAACACCTATGGAAAAGGTTCTGTTCCCTTAGATACTAAGTATTTACCGAAAACACTGGAACAGAATTGTACTATTGTGCCTTAGTGCAAAAAGGGAGACTGCCACCAACACAGCATAGCACGCCAAGTGGGGCTAAACGCCCCACCTGCGGCTATGCGGACCGTTGTCGGTAATTAAAAAAAATGAAAATAAAGAGTATACTAATTCTAATCCTTTTTGCAAATCAAGTTGTTTACGGACAAAGTTTCGAACAAATAGCATTAGATTTTTATGCTAAAGAAATTTTAGATAATCAGAAAAATAAAAAAGTCTTTTTTCATGGAGTGATTAATCCAATTGACACTCAATATCAAGAACTTGGAGAATTAGTAATTGAAAAATTTTATTACTGCAAAGCCGACCCAAGAGGAATAAATAATGATACAATCAAAATCAAATCAGAAGAATGGATTTCAATAAGCAAACAAGTAAAGGGTAATAAATTCGAATCGATATCACCAAATTCAAAAGGATTGATTGTTAAAAAACCGATTAGGAAAAGAAAAAAATTGAAATACAACAAGTTAAGAGGTGGAATTCATTTTATCGCAGAAAGATTTTGGCATTCTATATTTCCTGTAAAATATAATTTAAACGTCGAACCAGTAATTACTTACAAAGAACATTATTTCGTTTGGATAAGATTGAGTAAAAGAGATTTTGAATATGGAAATTGGTTTTTCATAAAAATAAATAAAGATAAAGAAGTGGAAGATTGGTGTGAAGTGAGTTGGATTCAATGACAAATTGAAAAAAATAAAAACTACCGACAACAATGCATACCCATCAATCGTCAGCAAAAGCTGACGACTGCGGGTATGCGAGACCGTTATGCCCAATAAAAAAGAAAAAAAATGAACGTATCCGAACTTCGAGAATACCAGATGAACTTCGAAAAAGTAAGATTAAATTTTAAATCTGAGTTTGACCAAATCAATCGATTAAGAATTAAATTTGTCAAAGATTACTCAATAAACAAAATCTCTAACTTTGAACTTGAAGAATATATAATCGGTAAAAGGAATCCAACATTTTGCCATCGAATCGAGAACGAATTAAATTCTTGGGGAGATATTCACAATTCAAGAGCCATTAAATTTGGTGTTTATTTTGGCAGAAGAGGAAGTGAAGAAAGAAAATATCAATTCGCAAAAAAGTTCGGGGCAAATTTAGATTTAGCTTTCGAAAATGTAAAAGAGTCGATTATTGAATTAATAGAAAATCCTGACAACTTAGAACTACTAAAAAGAAACAGTATTTCTCCAATGTTTAAAGGAAAAATACTTTCGGTTTACTATCCAAATCTTTACCTAAACATTTTCTCTTCATCACATTTGGATTACTTCATAAACGTTCTTGGAATTGAAAATTATTCAAATTCCGAATTGGACAAGCAAAAACAAATGCTCATTCTGAAAGAGAATGATTTAGTAATGAAACATTGGAGTATTTACGAATTTAGCAAATTTTTATACTTTTCATTTGGAAGACCTAATGATGAAGTTAAAGATGAAAATTTACCAGATGAACTAAAAGATATCAAACTAAGTGATTTCCCCCCTATCGAAAAAGTGAGAGCTGAGTATGTGGAACTTGATGTTTTAGAAATGGTAGATTCAGAAAAGAAGAGAAAAAGAAAATCGAAAAAAATTGACCACTCTCGACAATCAAAGAAATTTAAAAGAATTGGAGATAGAGGTGAGCAAATTGTAGTTCAATTAGAACGAAAGTATTTAATTGATAATGGAAGACCAGATTTAGCAAAAAAAGTTAATCATATTGCGAAAACAGATGACACCGTTGGTTATGATATACTTTCATATGAACTTGACGAAACTGAAAAATTTATTGAAGTGAAATCAACTTTAAAGCCAATTGGATTTTCACAAATTTTTCTAACGTCAAATGAATTGGAAGTTGCAAAAAGTAAATCAAATTATAATTTTTTCATTGTTTACAATGTCGGTAAACTTAATCCCAAAATCTGGAAAATTAAGACTAAAGGATTATTGAATAATCAGAATATTGCTTTAAAACCAATACTCTATAAAATAAATTTAAAAACAGAAAAGAATACTGGGCATAACATTGTGTAAAACGGCAATAAGCCCTATGCGGGCTTACTGCGTTTACACGAAACCGTTGGTGGCAATCATAAAACAATTTACTCACTTTTTAAACCAATGGTCATGAAAAATTTAATCACAGTTTTTACATTACTTCTTACTTGTGCAGTGCTTTCTGCACATCACGACCCCGTTACAAATTACAGCATAGAGCATCTAACCGAAAACGCCGAAATTGTTGTCGAAGGTGAAGTTGTCGAAAAATCCACCTTCATTTTTGAAAAAAATAACCTTGTTTATACCAAAAACAAAATACGTATCAACAAGATATTCAAAGGTGAACCAAGCGAAAGCTACTTTTACATCAACACGCTTGGTGGAATACACGAAGAAAGGAAACAAATCTGGAACAACCACTTCGGGTTTTCAGATGGTGCTTACGGAGTGTTTTTCCTCAACTCACCACGCATCCCGTAAACGTAGGCGAAGAAAATAACTATGAACTCACGGAGGGCAAGAGTGGTTATTTGCCCTACATTCAATATCTAGGAATGCTCAATCCAACTGTTCATTTGAAACAGGAAGATAATCAAGTACTCAAACTCACTACCCACGAACTCTATCAACGCATTGAGCAACACACCCAAATGCCCAAACAAAAACTATCTCCTAATAAATTTGAACAGCAGCTAATCTTGAAAAACCCTACAAGCGAAACTCTTTGTGCTGAATACATTATCGAAAATCTTGAAGTGGTTGAGCTTAATCCGCTACTTGGTAATCCCAGCTATATCATAGAATTTGATATCAATATCAGAGCCTTAGAAGAATCCTTTGGGCTTGATAAGGCGGAAGTTATTATGGAATATAGCACCGACCTGCTTGGCACGTCCGTTGCTCTGAATGATAATATACAAGTTGAGCTAACAAGCGAAGTAGTCAGTAATAGTTATCAACTCGTTGCTTTTGATGCAGCCCCAAATAAAGTCGGCGTTACGCTTCAAAGAACATCAGGTAGTATTCCACTAATAATTAGCAATAACACTACTGAAATCTATCACGCGGCAATACAAGTACAGAACTATTCACCTAATGAAATTTTACAACTCACCGTAGATGAAAATTTTGATGTCAGTACTTGCCAAATCAGCGACGGAGTGATTTCAAATCTTTTATGTAATATCTACTCTGAAGATGTGACAGGAGTTATCTCGGACTTTTTTATGCCCGTGATTACTGGTATTTCTCCAACATCCACTACTGCCGGAACTCGATCTTTATTGACTATCACAGGCAATAATTTTGGTTCAACAAGAGGGAATAGTGAGTTACAATTTACCGTACTTGATGATAACACCCAATCTGGTAATCTATGGTCAGTACCATTGACAGGGGATTATGATTTTTGGAGCGATCAAGAGATAAGAGTTTTTGTTCCCTCTTACTCCAAAATACCCGGAACACTTGACTCAGATGTAGACGGAACAACCCTGCAAAGACCCGGCACAGGTTCTGTGAGGGTAAATAAGGAAATAATAGGGGGAGTTACGCAAACTTCAAATAATAGCGACATACTCACAATTACATATAGTGTTGGTAATGACAAAAGATTCGTTAATTCTCCGGGTATTTACGAAGGACAACCACAAGCATTAACTCGCCAAAGAGACGATGGTGGATACACAGTCCGTTTTTCTTTTGATTTTACGTTTGACACCAGTGGAAATGAGCGTAAAGTGCAAGAAGGAGATACTTATGTACAACTGGCAAAGGATGCCATAGAAGAATGGCGATGTATAACAGGGCTTAACTACACCATAGATGAAAGCACCTATTTTAGTAGCAGTTTTGGGTGTGAAGGATCGACAACGGCAGATCCAGAGGATAAAAATATAATTGGCCTACATTTTAAAGACACTCCCGATGATCCTTTCTCAGCCGCCGCGATGAACGGACTACCTGTGCCATATGATAATATTGATTGTGATGATATTGAAGTAGGGCTACAACCGGACGTGGACTTACTCAAATGTGCTGAGATTAACGTTTTTGGTACTCAATTCTCAGGTAGTGGCAATACAAGATTAAGATTCTACAACGCAATTCTACACGAGTTGGGGCACACTCATTTTGTAAATCATGTCTCCAGTACGGATGAATTAATGCACCCGAGCCAAGTCCTTATTGTCCTTGCAAGTGCAGGAGAGATGGCTACTATTACAGAAAATGCAGTCGCTGCAAGTCGCTACATTCAAGAGTATAGCTTGAATCACAATTGTCAGAATGGTCCGTATATTTCTGACCCATGCTATGATTCAGTAGAAACAGTTAGTCAAACCCCAAGTGACTTCTTCAATATTTACACCAATTCAGAAAATATCATTGTTAGAAATCAGCGTTTAAAATTCGTAAATGATGTGCGAATTTTTGACACCGCTGGCAGATTACTCACGCAACACTCTGTTAACCATTCAAATGATTTTATTCTACTACCAAGAGTAGAGGGTAATGGTATTTTCATTGCGACCATCGTTGATGATGAAAATATATTATACACATTCAAAATCAGTCAGTTATGAGAATATTCACAATATTATCACTCGTTTTATGCCTTGGATGTAACCAAAAAGTAAGCCAAAGCATTATACTTACACCGCGTAACAATGATTTGTTACAAAAAATGAAAACAATAGGATGTGAGTGCGTGTATCAGGAAGTTAAAAATAAGTTTTTTTACAATAAAAATACAGGTTTATACCTTATCGGAATTACATCAAATGACTTCATATCCAATGAGAAATATAAAGCCTGCATGAGTAAACTTACATTAGGTGATATCGAAAGACTATATGGTCCCGCCCATGCAAAGGATGAAAATAATATGTATTATTATAGTAGTGTTATCTACTGTGGTCAGCGATTTTACGGACTGCGGTTTGAGCATCAAGCAGGTAAAATCACTAATATAACAACTCATGTACAGGAATTTGCATTTCCTGAGGATGATAGCAAAAAGTTCAACCTAAGGTGTATAGAAGTTGATTTTTTAGATATTGACAAGTTGAGAATTAATCAAGGCTTTTTTAAATATTTTGAAACTGAAACTGTTGATGAAAACTTTGAGACAGCAAAATATATTAAAATTCAACATGGATTCGAGCACCCAAAAATAGAACGGAGATGTTTAAACAATTTAAGATTTGAACAAACTAACCTTGTGTACAATACGAATATAGATTTTTACGTAAAAAACTTCACACCTATGAATGGCGCACTACCATTAATGGGGTATGGAGACGGAAAGGACTGTATATCATTCCTTAATACGCCTGATCTCATAATGAAAGCGTATGGAAATCCTTCTTATGTATCAAAAGACAAGGATACTCTATCGTATATAATAGATGACAATGGTAGCAGAGATAAGATTCTTACCGAGTCATTCTTCTTTTATGATGACTACAATACCTATGGTAGAGGACCTCTATCTTTAAATATTGATTATAATTTTAAACGATTTACAGGGGATTGCAATGAGCCTTAGTGCAAAAAAGGAGACTGCCACCAACACAGCATAGCACGCCAAGTGGGGCTACACGCCCCACCTGCGGCTATACGAACCGTTACCCACCATAAAAAAAACCATTTTATCACAACTTAAAATCGTACAACTATGAAAAAATTACTTTTAACGGTCGTTCTTCTTTCAATCTATTTGTCAGCTCAATCACAAAACAATCTATTCTATTACGATGAAGATGACAAAGTGTATCTCTCGCCAATAGCCAACAAATTTCTCGTTGAATTTACAGATAATGAAGACAAAACAGTCCTTGAAAATAATAGCTTTACACATGCTAAAGTGTCTGAAAAAGTCTATGAAGTCACGGGAGATTTACTTCAAATACAGAACGCAGGACAAGGTGTTTACGGTGTAAATCAATTATACTCCATTCAAGGGAGTACAGAGATTGTATACATGCGAAATGCCATTGTACTCAAATGGAAAGATGAAGTTACAGAAAACGAAAAGAATGACTTGGTAGCACATTTCGGACTAACTTACGAATACTCAAACCGTCTTTTTAGCAGCTATAAAGTCGTCAATTCTGCATTACCGATTTCTCAAATGATATATGAAACTGGATTAGTTAAATATTGTAACCCAGTCTTTCTTTCAGATGCCATACCAAGTCAATATATCCCTAATGATACCTTTTTTCAATACCAATTTCATTTACACAATGTTGGACAACCCTTAAATGAGGATTCTACTGGTATAGTAGACGCCGATATTGATGCCCCTGAAGCGTGGGATATCACCAAAGGTGATAGTAGTATTATTGTGGCAGTTATAGACCAAGGTGTTACAAGCAATCATCCTGATATTCCTAATTCAAGACAATTGAGACTTGCAGGTAGCGATTTTTACGACTATCCTACCACTGTGGATGACGACCCCTCTCCGATAGGTAATGAGGCTCATGGAAATCATGCAGCAGGAGTTGTAGCCGCAGAAATGGACAACCACGAAGGGGTTGTTGGAGTAGCTCCTCAATGTAAAATTATGCCCATTAGGGTTAAACTCTCGGCAGGAGTAGACGTGCCTATGATGGCAGCAGCAGTCACATTTGCGGTAGACAATGGTGCACACGTCATAAGTTGTAGTTGGGGATTAGCAATTGTTCAAGGGGGTGGTCCGACATTGATTGATGCTATTGAAGATGCTATTGATGCTGGGGTTGTAGTTGTTTTTGCTTCGGGAAATCAGGCAAATCATTATAGCGGTGATACAGGTTTCATTGAATATCCAGCGAATAGAAATGAGCAGATAGGGGGATTGATAGTTGTAGGTGCATCGGATAGGAACGATAAACAAGCCAATTATAGTTCTAACAGCAATAATGGTATGGGAATTATCAATATAGTAGCTCCTTCTAATACAGCAGATAATGATGCGATACCCGGAGAAGCAGATAATATTTGGACTACTGACATCCCCGATAATACAGGTTATAATCCCTATCCATTTGACAATATACTCCCTCCTTTAGGAGAAGAGTTGCCTGCAAGTGGTACAAATTACCTAGCTTACACAGGAAGATTTGGTGGCACTTCAGCAGCTACTCCACAGGTGGCGGGAGTAGTTGCACTGATGCTTTCGGTCAATCCATGCTTATCTGTCGAACAAGTTGCCGAAATTCTATATTCAACTGCTGATAAAATTGGAGACTACGACTATAATTGGCAACCGGGAATATCAAAGGAACTTGGACATGGTAAAGTCAATGCTTTTGAAGCTGTAAGTCTCGCGGAAGCCTTGTATAATGATGGATTAGACTTATACACAAAAGATGTACCCGAAGATTTGGGTTTAGAGCCTGACCAAGTAGCAGAAAATCTATGGGAAAGCGAGGATATATGGGTATTTAACTATGAAAACTATGGCTTGGATTATGGACTACTACCAAGGTATTAATGATGCCCCGGAACATTTTTGTCTATTATCGCGCATCGTTGCGACAGGTGACCCAATGACTGACGAAACTGTTGGCATTCCTTGGAATCTTGGACACAACGTTAGCGAAAATAATAACATCGCCTGGAAAAACATAAGCGTTATTGAGGTACAACAAGGGGGAGTTGTTGGTGGTACATGGAGTGATGACCAGTTAGTAGGTGCAACCGTTCATATTGGTAATGCTACGGATGAAGTCAATACTTTTGATATATCATTCGGACCTCCCAAATCCTATTCAGACAACTCTGTATTCGATGAAGCAGAAGTTACTGTAACTTTTGACGAGACTTCTTGGAATAAATGGTCAGCAAACGGAAAACAACGAGAAAACATTGAAATTTCAAGAGAACATCGCCGACAAGTCATCTTGAAGAACAAAAATGCCAAGCTCAAAAACTTAAAATTCGATCCACACGAGCGAGGATTAATAAATGTAAGTTTCAACTTCCTCACTAAGCGATTATCTTCAAAAAAAGAATTCAAATACCACGTCAAGCAATCCATCAGTTCAACAGGTGAGGTAGTAGGTGGCGAGACTTATCACATCAAACTTCCCACAAGACCTACCTTTAGTGCGAATGCAGGAGATGACATACAGATTTCGCCCAACTCTCCTATACAACTCAACGCTTCCGATATTTATGAAGATGCCATATATAATTGGTATGCACCTGATGGTACGCTTATCCAAACGGGTAGAGATATTTCCGTTCCCACAGATTCTACGAGAAAATATAAACTTGAAGTCATTGCTACATCTGATGGTTTCAAGGATTACGATGAGGTAGAAGTGCGCGTAAAACCCGCTGAAATCATAAGTATTACACCTAATCCTGCATCCAATATCGCAATTGTTGAGTATGATGCACAGCAGGTTAACTCTGCCTATCTCATGGTGAGTATGCCTTTTAGTGCCTCTACTGACATCTTTCCTTTAGATATTAATCAAAACACTTATAATTTGAACGTCTCTCAATATCAGACGGGGGTGTATGGAATACTTTTAGTCGTTGATGGTCAAGTAGTAGACCAAAAGGGGCTTATTGTGGAATAAATTATATGAGAGGCTATTTAAAATTGGCGAACACATTGAATAGCCTCTCTCAATCAAAATATTATGAAAAGGTATATTATAGTCATATTTTTCTTAATTATACAACAAACACTATTTTCACAGAACGACATAAGTGGTGATTTTGAAGAATGGTTTTGCTATCCACCCAATGTTGTATATCCACATGGCTGGCTAAATACAGTTTTCAACACACCTTGCTTTGACCCTGACTTGACTACGGATAAAGAAAGTGATAGTCAAACTGGAAATTTGGCGGCTAAGATGATGTCCAATATATGTAGCGACCCCGTAGGTGCGCCTAGATTACAAGCAGGATTTCTTTTTACTTCGCAAACTGATGATTATGCAATACCTCCACTTGACTGGTCGCGTTCATATGCAGAACGTCCTAACGAATTATCTTTTTACCATAAATTTCAACCAGAAGGTACGGATTCGGCAGCCGTATATTTACTATTATTCAATTACGATGCAGAAAACTATCTGACAGACACAGTTGCATTCGCATCCGGATATATACATGAGGAAACAACGGAATATACAGAATTTATATTACCAATAGAGTATCTAAAAGAAGACACTCCCTCTTTTGTTCATATTCTGTTCATCTGTAGTAAAACAATGGGAGATTTAGGGTATTTTACTTTCACCCCTGCATATGACATAAATGCTTCACCGGGAACTACGCTCTGGATAGATAATGTAGTACTCAGAGGTGGTACAGTAAATACAACTTCCCCACAAGAAGAAGATTGGAATTTTGATACTTATCCAAATCCGGTTGATGCTGAAATATACATCGACATTTCACAACAAATTCAAGTCGATAAAATACAAATCTATGATAATCAAGGGAGAGTTATTAAAGAATTTATGGACTTTGACAATACTTTGAATATCAGCGATATACCAAAAGGAATTTACTACTTGAAGTTAGAGACGAATAAAGGTATGAGATTTAAAAAAGTAATCAAAAAGTAGTGCATCTTGCTCAAAAGTAGGACGTACTAAAGGAAGACGATGGGTAACACAGCATAGCACGCCAAGTGGGGCTACACGCCCCCACCTGCGGCTATGCGGACCGTTATGAGCAATAAAAGCAAACCACATGACGGTCAAAGTCAACCACTTGAAAGGTAAACCAAAACAAAGA
>Ga0209295_1000663_pt1 | contig 14502 bp, 14 predicted proteins | sample Porto_5metaG_FD_187428 | JGI IMG/M metagenome (GOLD analysis project Ga0209295, IMG submission 187428) | Marine algal microbial communities from Porto, Portugal - Porto_5 metaG (SPAdes) (version 2) | ecosystem: Host-associated > Algae > Red algae > Unclassified | place: Portugal: Porto... | reverse complement strand
AGGACAACATCTCAACGATTTATGTTTTGCTTCAACCAAATATTGACTACACCCATCAAATATTTTCATTATTTTTGATGGCAAATAAAAAATTAAGATGCACTACAAAAGAATTCTTCTAAAACTAAGCGGTGAAGCCTTAATGGGCGAAAAGCAATACGGAATAGACTCTAATCGTCTAAATGAATATGCGGAAGAAATTAAAGAAGTAGTTGAAAAAGGTATTGAAGTTGCCATAGTTATTGGTGGCGGTAATATTTTTCGTGGCTTAGCAGGTGCCGCAACAGGAATGGACAGAGTACAAGGTGATCACATGGGAATGTTGGCAACCGTAATCAATGGCTTAGCATTACAAAGTGCATTAGAAATGAACGGTATACAAACCAGATTACAAAGTGCCATTAAAATCAATGAAGTTGCCGAACCTTTTATTAGAAGACGTGCCATGAGGCATTTAGAAAAAGGAAGAGTTGTTATCTTTGGTGGAGGAACAGGTAACCCATATTTTACCACGGATTCTGCAGCTGTACTAAGGGCTATTGAAATAGAAGCCGATGTAATTCTAAAGGGAACCCGTGTAGATGGTATTTACACTGCCGATCCAGAAAAGGATAAAAGTGCTACGAAATTTGATAATATCTCTTTTTCAGAGGTACTTACAAAAGGACTAAAGGTGATGGATACTACAGCCTTCACACTAAGTCAAGAGAATGAACTACCAATTGTAGTTTTTGATATGAACAAAAAAGGAAACTTACTTAAAATTGTTGACGGCCAAACTATTGGTACAACAGTCAACCTATAATTTTCGGTATAGTTTATGTTATTGCGATAGTAATATAATTATTATATGAACGAAGAAGTACAATTTATATTAGACGCTACAAAGGAAGGCATGAATGCCGCCATAGCTCACCTAGAAAGAGAATTTTTGAAGATAAGAGCTGGGAAAGCCAGCCCAACAATGTTATCATCGGTAATGGTTGATTATTACGGATCACAAACTCCGTTAGCTCAGGTAGCCAATGTAAACACCCCAGATGGTAGAACCATTTCTGTTCAACCATGGGAAAAGAATATGCTTCAAGAAATTGAAAAAGCAATTATGAACGCCAACCTAGGTTTTAACCCTATGAACAATGGCGACATGATTATCATCAACGTTCCGCCATTAACAGAAGAACGAAGAATACAACTTACCAAGCAAGCCAAGGCAGAAGCCGAACATGCAAAAGTAGGTGTACGAAGCGCAAGGCAAGATGCAAACAAAGAAATAAAGGATTTAGATATTTCTGAAGATTTTCAAAAAAATGCCACTGCGGATGTTCAAGATTTAACTGATGCTTTCACAAAGAAAATCGAAGACTTCTTAGTTAAGAAAGAAGCTGAGATTATGAAAGTATAACCAAGAAATTTATAATTATCATTTAAAGCTACCTAAACTAGGTAGCTTTATTTTTTTTGTAAAAAATTTAAACTTTTCAATTTAGGAACAGATGTAGCTAATAGTTACCTTTGCGACCTGCAAAAACAGTTATGGTAGCTAAACTTACGAAAGGATTTTGGCCTAAAACGGCAAACATAATTCTACGAAACAGAATCCTGATTTTACTCTTGATTGCCGGTTTTACCGTTTTTATGGGTTGGCAATGGCAATACATGCGATTCTCTAGCTCGCAAACGAATCTACTGCCAGATGATCACCCCGTAAATGTTCAATATCAAGATTTTCTAAGCAAATTTGGAGAAGAGGGTAATGCGGTTGTTTTCGCCATACGCGATAGTGCCTTGTTTACACCAGCCAATTTTAACCGTTGGAACAAACTTAGCAAACAACTTGCCGCCTTCCCTGAGGTAGAATTTGTTGTTTCAACAGACAATTTAAAGGAGCTTATAAAAGACAAAGAGAAGCAAGAATTTGTAATGCGCCCTTTAATAAATGGCGAACTAAAATCTAAAAAAGAAATAGATAGCATTACCAATCATCTTTTTAATAATATACCTTTTTACGACAACCTACTGTACAATAAGGACAGCAAGACAATAAGAACCATTGTTAATCTAGATAAGGATATTGTAAATACCTCGGTTAGAAAAGACTTCATTTTACAGGACATAAACACTTTAGTCAAAAAATTTGAAGAAGAGACCAATTTGGACGTTCACATATCAGGTATGCCCTATGTGAGAACAATGAACTCCCAAAATATCATTGATGAAATTGGTAAATTTATTTTGGCGGCACTTGGTGTTACCTCGTTAATTTTCTTCTTTTTCTTTAGAAGTATCAGGGCTACGTTCATTTCTATGTGTGTGGTGATTATTGGTGTAATGTGGGCTTTTGGTTTACTTGGATTGTTGCAATATGAAATAACCGTTCTTACCGCACTTATTCCACCATTAATTATTGTTATAGGTATACCTAATTGTATCTTTTTGATAAATAAATACCAGCAAGAAGTCAAGAAACACGGTAACCAAGCATTGTCACTACAACGAGTTATTTCTAAGATTGGAAATGCTACTTTGATGACCAACATTACGACCGCATCAGGCTTTGCTACTTTCATTGTAACTGATAGTACCTTATTAAAAGAATTCGGTATAGTTGCCTCTATTAATATCATAGGCATATTTGTTTTATCGCTATTGATCATCCCCATTATTTATAGTTTTATGCCGCTTCCAAAAACAAAGCATTTAAAACATTTAAATAAAAAATGGATTGATGCCTTTGTTCAGTGGATGGAACGTATTGTAAGACATAGAAGAATTACGGTGTATATAGTTTCTATATCGTTATTGGTAATCAGTATTATAGGAATTTATCAAATAAGAATATCAGGAAGCCCTATTGAAGACATGCCCAAGAATGCTGAATTCTTTCATGACATTCGTTTTTTTGAAAAAGAGTTTAAAGGTATTATGCCTGTAGAAATTGTAGTAGACACTAAAACTCCTAAAGGCGTTTTAAAACCTGTTACTCTTAAGCGCATGAACCAACTTGGGGAAGTTATTGAAGAAATTCCAGAACTCTCTACACCTGTTTCTGTCGTGAATTTGGTAAAGTATTCTAAACAGGCTTTCTATAATGGTATTCCAAAATATTATCAATTACCTACCAGTCAAGAAAATACGTTCATTATGGATGTTGCCCGTAAATCTGGTGATAATGGCGATTTATTAAAAGCCTTTGTAGACAGCACGGGCCAAACAGCCAGAATGACGACTTTCATGCGCGATGTTAATACCAGCCGTATGGAGGAAATAGAAGAGCGTTTATTAGAGAACATTACAAAGATATTTCCAGCTGAGCGATATAATGTTTACATGACAGGTAGCGCATTATTGTTCTTAAAAGGAACTAAGTACTTGGTAAAAAACCTTATCATGTCGCTTGCTTTGGCAATTGGGCTAATTGCCTTATTTATGGCCTACTTGTTTAGATCATTTAGAATGATCGTTATTTCATTGATTCCTAACTTATTGCCTCTGGTGATAACCGCTGGTATTATGGGCTTTGTTGGCGTTCCAATAAAACCATCAACCATTTTGGTATTTAGCATTGCCTTTGGTATATCGGTAGATGACACCATACACTTTCTCGCAAAGTATAGACAAGAACTCACGGCTAACAATTGGCGCATAGAAAAATCGGTTTATAACGCATTAAGGGAAACAGGGGTTAGTATGTTCTACACCTCAATTGTATTATTTTTCGGTTTCTCAGTTTTTGTAATATCTAATTTCGGTGGCACCGTAGCACTAGGCTCGTTAGTTTCAGCAACATTGTTATTAGCCATGTTGGCCAACTTAATTTTATTGCCATCACTACTCTTGTCACTGGAAAAAAGTATCGCTAACAAACAAACACTTAAAAAACCACAAATAGATATTTTACCACAAGATGAAAATAATAACCAATAAAATTATTTCATCACAAGTTATATAGCTATTTAAGCTCTCTATTTTTTAACAAAATCCTATCTTTGGGACTATAATTTTCAATTCAAGATCATGCGTTTAGCAACAATAAAAGAATTACTAGCAAGTAAGAACTTACTACAAGAAGTAACAATTAAAGGTTGGGTAAGAACCTTTAGAAGTAATAGATTTATAGCATTGAACGATGGCTCTACCTTAGGCACCATTCAGTGTGTTGTTGATTTTGAAAATTTTGACGAAGAGCTATTAAAAAAAGTAAATACTGGTGCTGCATTAAAAGTAACGGGAACGCTTGTTGAAAGTCAAGGTCGCGGACAATCTGTAGAGATTCAGGTTAGCGCTTTAGAGGTATTGGGTGTAGCTGATCCAGAAGAATATCCTATTCAACCTAAAAAACACTCCTTAGAATTTCTTAGAGAAAAAGCACATTTAAGAATACGTACTAACACATTTGCAGCAATTATGCGTGTTAGATCTACTTTATCTTTTGCTATACACAACTACTTTAGAGAAAATGGTTTCAACTATTTTCATGCTCCTATTATTACGGGATCAGATGCAGAAGGTGCAGGTGAAATGTTCAGAGTAACCACACTTGATGAAAAAAATCCACCGTTAACTGAAGACGGAGATGTTAATTACAAAGAAGACTTTTTTGGAAAAGAAACTAACTTAACGGTATCTGGTCAACTAGAAGCTGAAGCTTACGCTATGGCTTTAGGAAAAGTATATACATTTGGACCAACATTTAGAGCTGAAAATTCTAATACATCTAGGCATTTAGCAGAATTTTGGATGATAGAACCAGAAATGGCCTTTTTTGATTTAGATGCTAATATGGACTTGGCGGAGGACTTTATTAAGAATGTTATTTCTTATACTTTAGAACATTGTCAAGAAGATTTAGAGTTCTTAGAAAAGAGATTGTTAAACGAAGAAAAAAGCAAGCCGCAAGCTCAACGTAGTGAAATGCCTTTAATTGAAAAGTTAAAGTTCGTAGCAGATAACAACTTCAAAAGAGTTAGTTACACTGAAGCTATAGATATTCTTAAAAATTGCAAGCCCAATAAAAAGAAAAAATTCTCATATATAATAGAAGAATGGGGTGCCGATCTACAAAGTGAACATGAACGTTATTTAGTAGAAAAACATTTTAAATGTCCTGTAATATTGTTTGATTATCCTGCAAAAATCAAAGCTTTTTACATGCGTTTAAACGAAGACGGAAAGACTGTTAGAGCCATGGATATTCTTTTCCCTGGTATAGGCGAAATAGTTGGTGGATCTCAAAGAGAAGAGCGTTTAGATGTATTAAAGGAGAAGGTTAAGGAACTGGGCATTGACGAAAAAGAACTTTGGTGGTATTTAGATTTGAGAAAATTTGGAACTGCAGAGCATAGTGGATTTGGACTTGGTTTTGAACGATTAGTTCTTTTCGCTACAGGTATGGGCAATATTAGAGATGTAATACCGTTTCCTAGAACACCGCAGAATGCTGAATTCTAAGCGGATTTAATTACTTTTACAAGTACTAGAATAAAGTAATGCTAAAACAACATTTATCTTTTAAACTTTCCCAAAAGTTATCTCCCCAGCAAATTCAATTGATGAAGCTGATTCAATTGCCTACGCAGGCTTTTGAACAACGCCTAAAACAAGAATTAGAGGAGAATCCTGCTTTAGAAACCGGTAAAGAAGATGTTGAAAGCACTACCGATGATTATGATGATGTTTATGATGATGCATCGGACAACGAAACCATCAACACAGAAGATATCAATATAGATGATTATTTGAGTGATGATGAAATTCCTGATTATCGTACCAAAGCAAATAACTATAGCTCTGACGATGAGGAAAAAAGTGTTCCTTATGCAGCAGGTATTTCATTCAACCAACATTTATTAAATCAGCTAAATACCGTTTACCTAACAGATAATGAATGGAACATTGCCGAGTTTTTAGTAGGTAGTGTAGATGAAAGTGGATACATACGTAGACCAATAGCCGACATTATGGACGATTTGGCTTTTACGCAAAATGTATACACAGACGAAGAAACCATAGCTAAAATACTGGGCATAGTTCAAGAGCTAGACCCACCAGGTGTTGGCGCAAGGTCCTTAGAAGAATGTTTGATCATACAACTGGAACGTAAAGATATTACACCAAGTATTGAGCTTGCTACGGATATTCTTAGAAAATCATTTGAGCACTTTACCAAAAAACATTATCAAAAATTAATTCAAAAACATAATATAACCGAAGCTGAGCTAAAAGAGGCAATCGGAGAAATTGAAAAATTAAATCCTAAGCCAGGTGGTTCCTATTCTGGAAACAACAGAATTGTAGAGCACGTTGTACCTGATTTTGCAATAAGAATTACAGAAGGTGAATTAGAACTTACCCTCAATGGCAGAAATGCACCAGAATTACATGTATCTAGAGAGTATAGCAATATGCTTAAAGGCTATAAAGAAGCCAAGGAGAAATCTAAATCCCAGAAAGACACGGTAATGTTCATTAAGCAGAAATTAGACGCTGCTAAATGGTTTATAGACGCTATTAGACAACGTCAGCAGACATTGTTCATTACCATGAACTCAATCATGCAATATCAAAAAGAGTATTTCCTAACAGGAGATGAACGTAATTTAAGACCCATGATCTTAAAAGATATTGCAGATGAAATTGGCATGGATGTTTCTACCGTTTCAAGGGTAGCAAATAGCAAATATGTTGACACTCCTTATGGTACTAAACTTATTAAAGAGTACTTTTCCGAGTCAATGAAAAATGAACAAGGTGAAGATGTTTCTACTAAAGAGATAAAGAAAATTTTAGAAACAGTTATCCAAAATGAGCCTAAGAAAAAGCCATTAACAGATGACAAACTTGCAGCAATTCTAAAGGAAAAAGGATATCCTATTGCAAGAAGAACGGTTGCTAAATATAGAGAACAACTAAGTATTCCGGTAGCACGCATGAGAAAAGAAATCTAATGAAGGTTTTCTCTAACTTAATCTCATACATATTACATCCCCTCTTCATTCCCATAGGTGGTACTGTTGCCTATTTTCTTATAACTCCAAAATACACACCTTTAGAAATACAGAGTGCTAGCATTCTACCTATTTTTATATTGACGGTTATTATACCCATAATTACATTTTTAATATTGAAAAATTTGGGTCTAGTACGATCAGTATCCCTAAAAACTATACAAGAAAGAAAATACCCCCTTTATATTCATGCCTCTATTCTTCTTTTAATCCTCTATAAGGTCATTCCAAACAACTATGTAAGTGAGTTATACTTTTATTTTACGGGATTATTAGGAGCCACTGTTGCCTGTATCTTATTACTGCAGTTTAATTTTAAGACCAGTTTACATACCGTTGGTGTAAGTGGCCTATTGATGTATTTAATCAATCTAAGTATACACTTTGAAATCAACTTAATAATAGCAATAAGTTTATTTATTCTGTTTACGGGAAGTATTATAACCGCCAGACTTTATTTAAAAGCACACACAAGTATTGAAGTGATAGTTGGTCTGTTTATAGGGCTATTATCACAATTGTTAACCGTAAGGTTTTGGTTATAGAATATAAAAAATAAGTCCGATTCTAAGTGGACGATACTGCAATACCTCACCATTTACAGAAGCATTACCATCAAACAATTCGGTTAAAGAATAATAAGCATTTACATTAAAGGTATTATACCCAAAACTTAAAGTCAGTCCGTATTGAAATTTTGTCAGATCGGTATTCTTGAAACCCTCACTAATATCATCTAAATCATACTTTGATCGAGCACCTAGCACATATGCAGCCTTAATACCACCATATATACGCCAAAACTTATATTCCTCTGCTGTAGAATTCCGCCATCTAAACTCTAATGGAAACTCTATTAAGTGCGTTTCTAGCTTACTCCTGGTAATATCGTCATTGATACTATAAGAGATCTCATCATCAGAAATATCTGCCACAAGATTTGAGTAATAACTATTCAATGCTAAGCCTGCACCTATACCTATAGCTTTAGTTCCTGCACGATTTAAAGGCAAATCTTTAATTATACCTGCTTGTAGACCATAAGATAGGTTACGTTGATTAGAACCCTCAGGATGATTTAAAATAAAATTGTAGGATAATCCTATGTAAAACTGATCTTCAAAATAACGTTCTTCCTCCACATTATTAGTTACTAACTGAGCATTGGAATAAAACGTGACCAAACAAAATAATAGGACAAAGCGCATGAAGTAAATTTAATGAAATAAAAAACGCTTCAAATAAATTTGAAGCGTTTTAAAAATGTAATATTCTACTTAACTAACTATTGTAGATTATTGAAAGCGTCACCCTCATAGGTAGTATAATTTACCTTTAAAGCGTTAACCTTTCTTAACTCTTGTTTAATATCGGAAATTAATCCCATATTAGCGTTCTTATCAACCTTAAGTGCCGTGGTCAATACATTTTGAATTTCCTGAGGCTTTTTAGCTCTTTCCATTAAAATATAATCACCAACTTCTGAAGGACTAGCAAATTTATCGTTTAATTGAATCTTTGGTTCAGTACCAAATGTTTTCTCATATTCTCTAGTTGGCTTACCAACATAAATATAGATTACACGGTCTTTCTTTTCCAATTTCTTTACTTCACTAGCGTTCGGAAGTACGTTTTCAACTTTCAAGGAACTATCTTTCATTACGGTTACCGTCATGAAGAAAAACAAAAGCATAAATACAATGTCAGGAAGGGAAGCTGTTGATACCGCTGGTACCTCTCCATCTTTTTTCTTTGCAAATTTTGACATAGTGTTACTTTTAATTTATTAATTATTCGCTTGAAGTTTCAGCTTCAGATAATTTCTGAGGAAACAAACCTTGTATTCTTGTTACCTTTTCTTTCAATTCCTCTTTTACAGAATCTTCAGTTTCAGGATTTAAATACTCAGCTTCCATTTCAACATACTCTTTTCCAAATAAACGTTTAGCTTCTCTATTTCTAAGATCGTTGTATGCACCTACCAATTCATTCTGAACTGTAATGTATGTACTATACTTAGTTTCACGATCATTCTTTAAAGATATAATTGCTTTCGTCGGGTTATCCGAAGATTCAGCATTACGTTTTCCTTTACAGTAGCTACAATAATCAGGACTTCCTGATGGTGCTCCACCGTTATCTAAAAACGCCATTGCTCTTTCACGCAATTTATCTATTGAAAGAATCTCATCTTCCACCAACAACTGACCGTTTCGGTTAATATTTACCGTAAAAATGTTCTTTTGTTTAATAATTGGTGGTGCTTCCGTAGGTGGCTCCATTGGAGGTAACATACGATCCAATCCTGCATCAGTTTCAATAGTAGTTGTTACCAAGAAAAAGATAAGTAAAAGGAAAGCTATGTCCGCCATTGAACCCGCACTAACCTCTGGTGCTCCTGCTCTTCTAGCCATAGTTTTCTAATTTTATTATTTACTAAACATGTTTTTAACAGCTGGTATAATCAAAGACAATACAGCGATTATAGTAAGGATGAAAAATACATTCAATCCCATTCCTATATTCTTTATAGTACCTTCATCTGACATAGCAGCAAACTCAGGATCTACATCCGTTCCGCTAGCTAATACATAAGAAACTCCAACTACTAATAAAAAACCACCTACAACGAACAAAGTCTTTTTAAGACCTTGTGGGTTTGAAAACAAGTTTTTTAAAGTAAACACTAAACTTACTACAACAGCTATTCCTAATAAAAGGTATGTAATAATAAACATTGTGTTCAAAGCTCCACTTGAAGCAGCTTCAGCTGCCGGCATATCTGAACTTGGTAATAAATACCATAGTATAGCACTTAATACACCTATAGCAATTAATGCTATTTTAATAATTTTTTGCATAATTTTTAGGTATTAAAAGTGATACTTATTTTTTGTGATCAACCAACATATCGATTAAAGTAATCGAAGAGTCTTCCATATCATTAACTATGCTATCAATTTTAGCAATAATGTAGTTATAGAAAATTTGAAGGATAATTGCCGTAATAAGACCAAATACCGTTGTTAATAATGCTACCTGAATATCACCTGCAATAAGAGATGCACTTAAGTTACCAACAGCTGCAATCTTTTGGAAGGCTGCGATCATACCGATTACCGTACCCATGAAACCAAGCATTGGTGCAATTGCGATAAATAAAGACAACCAAGAAACGTTCTTCTCTAATTGACCCATTTGAACACCACCATAAGCAACAACAGCTTTTTCAGCAGACTCAATACTCTCACCAGCTCTATCTAAACCTTGGTAGTAGATAGATGCAACAGGTCCTTTTGTATTTCTACAAACCTCTTTTGCAGCCTCAACACCACCAGATGCCAATGCGTCTTCAACTTGTTGTTTCAACTTGGCAGAATTTGTACTAGCCATGTTCAAATAAATAATTCTTTCAATAGCAACCGCCAAACCAAGAATCAAACATAAAAGAACGATACCCATGAAACCGGCACCACCTGTAATAAACATTTCTTTTAATAGTTGAGTAAAACCTCTTTCAGTTTCTGCTCCTCCTTCTTGAACTAGCAAAGCTACTGCTGCTACTTTTGCACTTACAATATTTGTACCTGCTACAAATGCCCCAGCGACTGCTAGGCTTGGGAATAATTTTTTCATTTTTTCAAACTTAAATTAGTTAGTTAATAGGGTTAAAGATAAAAAAAAAACAATATAAAAAAAGTAAAATTTACTTGCAGAGAGGAAGGGATTCGAACCCTCGATACCCTTTTGGGGTATACACACTTTCCAGGCGTGCGCCTTCGACCACTCGGCCACCTCTCTAAGATACCTTTTTTAAGGGTGGGCAAATAACAAAAAAAATATTGGTTTAAGAAATTAAAGCACTGTTAAATTTATAGCATCTCTCCACGCAGAGAAGTTTCAAAAACAGTTTTAAACAACTCATTAGAGACACCACTACCAAGTAAGTACATTGCCTTTGTAATGGCAGCCTCAGTTGTAATATCCTTACCATTAATAACTTGCATTTTTTTTAACCTAGAACTAGTTTCATAATGCCCCATCATTACTGCACCACCAGAACACTGCGTAACATTAATTATATGAATACCTTTATTTATTGCCTTATTTAATTTCTCTAAAAACCATTCTTCCATAGGCGCATTTCCAGAACCATACGTCTCCAAAACAAGTGCTTTTAACTTTTCGGCTTGTAAAATTGCATCAATAACATTTTTGTTAATTCCCGGAAAAATTTTTAAAATCGCCACATTATCATCCATATTTCTATGAGATTTTAACGTTAATTTCTTTTTTTGAGGCAATAAATATTCATCAAAAACGGTCAAATGCACACCAGATTCAATTAAATGAGGATAATTCAAAGACGCAAAAGCCTGAAATTGTTCTGCATTTATCTTCGTAGTTCTATTACCACGATACAATTTATACTCAAAATAAAGCCCGACTTCTTGTATCACAGGCTTACCCTTTTTATATAAAGCAGCAATTTGTATAGCAGTTATTAAATTCTCTTTAGCATCGGTTCTCAAATCACCAATAGGCAATTGAGACCCTGTCAATATCACAGGTTTTGAAAGATTCTCCAGCAAAAAACTTAGTGCGGATGCCGTGTAGCTCATAGTATCACTACCATGAAGCACCACAAAACCATCATATTCTTGATATTTTTCTGAAATAATATCTGCAATAGCCACCCAATGAGCAGGGTTCATATTAGAAGAATCTATTGGATGTTCAAAAGAAAAACTAGATATGGTACAATCTAATTGATTAAGCTCAGGTATATTCTTCAGCAACTGCGAAAAATCAAAAGCTTTTAAGGCTCCAGAAGTATAATCTTTCATCATACCTATAGTACCTCCCGTATAAATCAATAATATATTTCTTTTATCTATACCCAAACCCATTTCTTATTTTAATTACTAAATACCAAAAACATCCTTAGAGTTCCCTGTTGTCAATAAAGCTATCTCTTCATTTGGAACACCGTGAATATCCGCCAATTTCTCAAGTACATTAATAATGTAGGCACTTTCATTTCTTTTACCTCTATAAGGTGTAGGTGCTAAGTAAGGCGAATCAGTTTCAAGTACAATATGTTTTAAATCTATTTTATTTAAAAAAGTATCTATTTTACCATTCTTAAAAGTAACCACTCCACCAACACCCAACTTCATATTATATGATATAGCCTTTTCCGCATGCTCATATGTTCCCGTAAAACAATGAAATATACCCCATAAATCATCACCTTTCTCCTCTTCTAATATCTCAAACACCTCATCAAAGGCATCACGACAATGTATAACTATAGGCAATTTATGCTTTTTGGCTAGCTGTATTTGCTTTCTAAAAGCTATTTGCTGTTCTTTTAAATACTTCTTTTCCCAATATAGGTCTATTCCAATTTCACCTATTGCATAGTAGGTATGTTTACCCAACATTTCTTCTACATGCGACAACTCTTCCTCAAAATTTTCTTTCACATGCGTAGGATGCAAACCTGCCATTAAGAACATATGATCCGGAAATTGTTTCTCTAAAGCCAACATACTATCTGTATAGGTAGAATCTATAGCAGGAATAAAAAATCGCTTCACTCCTAAATCAATTGCTTTCTGCACGGCTTCATTTCTATCTTCATCAAAAGCTTCGCTATATAAATGTGTATGCGTATCTGTTATTATCATGCCGCAAAAATAGGCTTATCTTTGAAAAAAATGAATTATGACTACCCTCAAAAACTTTTTGAAGGATAAAAATTACGTACGCATACCCTTAGTTTTGACCGCTACAGATCATTTTGAAATTAATGCAGAAATAAACGCTGTTGAAGGGCGGTTTATTTTAGATACCGGAGCATCCAATACCTGTATTGGAATGGATCGTATGGAACATTTTAAATTGATTTCTGAAGAATCTATAATTAAAGCTGCAGGAGCTGGTGCCACTAACATGGAAACCCTAGTCAGTAAAGAGAATACAATTGACATCAACTCTTGGAAGTATAAAAAACTAGAGATCGTACTTTTCGACCTTAAACACGTTAACGAAGCACTGACTGCCCACAATGCAGAACCTGTTGACGGAATTATAGGAGCCGACATTCTAAAAAAGTCGAAAGCAATTATAGACTACAACAAAAAGTGTATTTATCTAAAAAAGAAAAAGCGCTGAGTTTACCTCAACGCTTTTTCTATATATTACGAGCTTTAGAATATTTACATTTCTAAAGCTTTCTTTACATTATTATCCATCAATAATTCTTCTGGATTTTCTAAAGCTTCTTTAATTGCAACTAAGAAACCTACAGATTCTTTACCATCAATAATTCTGTGGTCATAAGAAACCGCAACATACATTATAGGAGCAATTGCAATAGCCCCATCTCTAGCGATTGGTCTCTCTACAATATTATGCATACCTAAAATAGCACTTTGTGGCGGGTTGATAATTGGCGTAGACAACATAGAACCAAATACACCACCATTAGTAATAGTAAATGTACCACCCGTCATTTCATCAACGGTAATTGCTCCATCACGCGCTCTTAATGCCAACCTTTTTACTTCTGCCTCAACACCTCTAAATGTTAAGTTTTCAGCATTTCTTATTACAGGAACCATTAATCCTTTTGGTCCTGACACCGCTATACTAATATCACAAAAATCATAAGAAACCATCTCTTTACCATCAATCATAGAATTAACGGCAGGATACATTTCTAAAGCTCTAACCACAGCTTTTGTAAAGAAGGACATAAACCCTAACCCCACACCATGTTTACTTTTAAAATCTTCTTTGTACTTTTTTCTAAGCTCAAAAATAGCACTCATATCCACTTCGTTGAAAGTGGTCAGCATAGCTGTCTCATTCTTTGCAGAAACCAATCTCTCGGCAACTTTTCTTCTTAACATAGAAAGTTTAGATCGCGTCTCACCACGGTTACCACCTGTAGGTGTACCCATTGAAGGCACTGCATTTACAGCATCTTCTTTAGTAATTCTTCCATCCCGACCTGAACCGGAAACAGATGTACTATCTACTCCTTTTTCGTCAAGTATTTTCTTTGCAGCCGGTGAAGGTACACCTGAAGCATAAGTTTCCTTAGCCTTAGCTGGCTGAGGAGCTTTTTCAGTTTTAGGCGCTTCTTTTTTCTCTTCTTTCGGTGTACTAGATGCATCTGCCGCTCCTTCTGGTTTCGCTGCACTTGTATCTATTAAACACACGACAGCACCAACGGCAACAGCATCACCTTCTTCTGCTTTCAATGTAATTGTACCACTTACTTCTGCTGGTAATTCCAAAGTAGCCTTATCTGAATCTACTTCTGCAATAGCTTGATCTTTTTCTACATAATCCCCGTCTTCAACTAACCATTCCGCTATCTCTACCTCTGTGATAGACTCTCCCGGCGAAGGGACTTTCATTTCTAGAATCATTCTTTCTATAATTTGATATGTTATATTATTTTTTAGGTTTGGACATATTG
>Ga0209295_1000661_pt1 | contig 14550 bp, 7 predicted proteins | sample Porto_5metaG_FD_187428 | JGI IMG/M metagenome (GOLD analysis project Ga0209295, IMG submission 187428) | Marine algal microbial communities from Porto, Portugal - Porto_5 metaG (SPAdes) (version 2) | ecosystem: Host-associated > Algae > Red algae > Unclassified | place: Portugal: Porto... | reverse complement strand
ACCCATTATTGCCTTCGGGCAAATCACCTTCATATTTTGGTCGCGGTAGTTTTTGGTCGTCAAATTTCGCTTTTAATTTCGCTTCAACGAGGTGTTCGAGTTTATTTTCACGAATGTAAAACTCACATTGCTGGTCAATCGCGGCGTTCATAAAAAAGGCGCAAATCGTGGCGGCAGGTCCGTTAATCGTCATCGAAACGGAAGTCGTTTTTTCACACAAATCAAAACCCGAATACAGTTTTTTTGCATCATCCAAACAACAAACCGATACGCCCGAATTGCCCACTTTTCCGTAAATATCGGGTCGGTAATCGGGGTCTTCGCCGTAGAGTGTCACCGAGTCGAAAGCCGTCGAAAGTCGCGTGGCGGAAGTGTCGGACGAGAGGTAATGAAAACGGCGATTGGTGCGTTCCGGGTTGCCCTCTCCGGCAAACATCCGCGTAGGGTCTTCGCCCTTGCGTTTGAATGGAAATACACCCGATGTAAAGGGAAATTCTCCCGGCACATTTTCCCGCAAACTCCAGCGCAATATCTCGCCCCAATCTTTATAAGGCGGCAAACTCACACGCGGGATTTTATTATGCGAAAGCGAAACCGTATGCGTCGGGACACGTATTTCTTTGCCCCGAACTTTATACATATATTCGCCTGATTTGTAGGCATTTACTTTGTCGTTCCATTGCTCAATCAGGCGGCGATTTTCCCCTGAAAATTTCAATTCTATATCTTCGTAAGTCTTGCGTAATACGTCGGCGGTTTCCGTATCGCCATTTTTTTCTACTATCGAAATGGTGTTTTTAATACCGAATAATTGACGGGCGATTTCGCTTTGTTGTGTTACCTGTTTATCGTAATTTCTACACACGTCGCTAATCTCGGAAAGGTAGCGGGTACGCTTGGGCGGAATGATGTAAATTTTCTCGCTCATTTCCGTTGCCGATGCAAATCCTGATTCCAATTTCGCGCCTGTTTTTTCGGCAACTTTATTCATTAATGCCACATAAAGGCGGTTCATGCCGGGGTCATTGAATTGCGAAGCAATCGTACCAAAAACGGGCATGGTATCCACGGCATCTTCCCAACGATTGTGATTGCGTTGGTATTGCTTTTGTACATCGCGGAGGGCATCGAGTGCGCCGCGTTTGTCGAATTTATTGAGCGCGATGACATCCGCATAATCCAACATATCTATTTTTTCCAACTGCGTAGCCGCGCCATATTCGGGGGTCATCACGTAGAGCGACGCATCCGAAAAATCAACGATTTCGGTGTCGGACTGACCGATGCCCGAAGTCTCCAAAATGATGAGGTCGAAGTCTGCCGCTTTGAGGATGTCGAGGGCATTTTCGATGTGTTTGGAGAGCGCGAGATTGGACTGTCGCGTAGCGAGTGAGCGCATATATATACGCGAGTGGTTGACGGCGTTCATGCGAATACGGTCGCCCAAAAGTGCGCCGCCCGTCTTGCGTTTCGAGGGGTCAACGGAAACGATCGCCAGCGTTTTTTCGGGAAAATCGACCAAAAAACGACGTATCAATTCATCGACCAAACTCGACTTACCCGCACCGCCCGTGCCTGTGATACCGAGTATGGGCGTGTTGGTTTTGGCGGCTTTTGTTTTGATGTCGGGCAGCCATGCCGCCGTCTCTTCGGGCTGATTTTCGACGGCAGAAATGAGTCGCGCAAGGGCGTAATTGTCGCGCTTCGGCAAGCCTTTGAGTTCGCCGTTGATGCTTTTTCCGGTGGGGAAATCGCATTGCTCCAAGACGTTATTTATCATGCCTTGCAAGCCCATCGCGCGTCCGTCGTCGGGCGAGTATATGCGTGCAATGCCGTACTTGTGTAGTTCTTCAATTTCTGTTGGCAATATCGTACCGCCGCCACCGCCGAATATCTTGATATGTCCCGCACCACGTTCTTTTAGAAGGTCATACATATATTTAAAAAATTCATTATGTCCGCCCTGATACGAGGTAATCGCAATGCCCTGCACATCTTCCTGAATGGCAGTATTGACTATCTCATGCACGGAGCGATTATGTCCCAAATGGATAATCTCGGCACCGGTACTTTGCATGATGCGCCGCATGATGTTTATCGCCGCATCGTGTCCATCGAACAGCGAAGCGGCTGTGACGAGGCGGATTTTGTGCTTGGGTTGGTAGGGCGTGGCGGTTTGGTATGACATATTGTTGTGATTGTTATATTGCTGTATTGTTGAATTGTTTTTTTCGCTGTGCGAAATTGGGTGTATTTTTTATAACAAAAAAATATGGGTGAGTGTTGGTGCGAAGATAGGGAATTTTTGGATAGGCAAATAGAAAAGGCTTTTTCGCAATGTGGACTTTAGCTATCTTTAAGCTATCAATTTGTGGTGATTGTGTTGGGAGAAAATTGGTTGTAATGCGAGAATGTAAAGGATTGTGATAAATGGTAAAGTTTCATCACTTTTTTGCGTAATTTTTCGTACTTTTGCAGCCTATGAATACACTGCGTTTTACCGGACATGACACCTTTTATTGCCGTCAATTTTGGCTCAAAAAAGGCTTTGACCACATCAATGAAGGAAGAGTTTTCAATGACGATGCGGTTATTGATTTGGGTATAGGTAGGAACATGGTAACGGCTGTAAGATTTTGGGTAAAAGCCTTTGGGCTTGAATCAAAAGACAAACCGAGTGAACTGGCACAAAAGATATTTAATGATGAAGGATTTGACCCGTATATCGAAGATGTTGGAACGCTTTGGTTGTTACATTACGAATTGGTAAAATGTAGATATTCCTCAATTTATGCTATAATTTTTAATGAATTTAGACGGCAGAAAGTTGAATTTACGAAAGACCACCTGACACGATTTATCAACCGAAAATGTGAACAATACGGGGTTAACTTAAATCCAAGTTCGCTGAAGCGAGATATTGATGTGTTTTTTAATAATTATATGTTGCCTGAAAGCAAAAAAGAAATAGAAGATTCTTTTTCGGGTTTATTGTATGAGTTGAATTTATTGTCTAAATTAGAGAAATCAGGTACTTGCTATAAAATAGAAAATCGTGAGCGTCCTTCACTTCCTGCCGAAATAGTGTTATTTTGCATTTTAAAAAATGTAAGCGATGAGGAAACTACTTTTTCGTTCAAAGATTTATTGGAAAAAGACGATAGTGTGGGTAGGATATTCGCATTGAGTGCTAATGGCTTGATGAATAAAATACAAACTTTATTGGGACAATATCCGAATCATTTTGTTTGGTCTGATGCCGGAGGTATTCAAACGCTTCAAATTAAGAAAAAACTAAATCATTGGTCTGTCTTAGAAAAATATTATGCAGCTTAATTCTTCTCCTTCCGTAAATATCATTCGGGATGCCGAACAGGACATGTACTATTTGCCTACGGCAAATGCAAAAGAAGTATATGACCGTATCGCTGCACAATTTAAATCGGGTGTACATTCCTTTAGTATCATCGGGAGTTATGGCACAGGAAAATCGGCTTTTTTATGGGCTTTTGCCAAACACCTTAATGGAGAAAAAGATTTTTTTACGCCTGTTAATGGTCAATTTAATGCTTGCAAAAAATTCAAATTTATAAATATCATTGGCGAGGCAGATTCTTTGGTGGATGCTTTTGCTAAACAATTTGATGTCGAAGCCGAGCCAAAGGCAATTATTACAGCGATAAAAAAAGAGCATAAAGCCGTAGAGAAAAAAGGAATTTGTTTAGTTATTATTGTAGATGAATTTGGAAAATTTTTGGAATACGCCGCAAAGAAAAACCCTGATAAAGAACTCTATTTTGTACAACAAATCGCCGAATTAGCTAATAATCCCAAGCGAAATATCCTCTTTTTGACTTCTTTACATCAAAATTTTGATGCCTATGCCGTAGGGCTTTCTGACAGTCAACGCAAAGAATGGGAAAAAGTAAAAGGGCGACTGAAAGAACTTGCTTTTAACGAACCCGTAGAGCAATTATTAAATATCCTCTCGGTTTATCTCCGCGAGAAAAAGCTATCTCCGGCAAAACCTCCACAACTCAACAAGTCTTTTCTGCAACATATCAAAAAAACAGGCACATTTAATCTACTGACCGACCTCAATCAAGATTTCAGTAAGGCACTTTATCCTTTTGATGTGCTTTCGGCGATGTCGCTTGCAAAGGCATTGCAGCGTTATGGGCAAAATGAACGCTCACTCTTTCATTTTTTATCTACGGATGAGTATAACGGCTTATACGATTACGATAACAAAACCAATCCTTTCTTTAACCTGAATTGTGTGTATGATTACTTGTCCTACAACTATTATACGGTACTGACTTCGCGTTACAATCCGGATTATTTCCAATGGAGTTTGATGCGTAATTCATTGGATAGTGTAGAAGTCAGGTTGGGAGAACACGTTGTTGATGCACAAAAAATAGTCAAGACAATTGGTTTATTGAATCTATTCGCTCCCAAAGCCGCGAAGATTGATGAAAAGCTAATCACTCAATATGCAGAGGTTTGTTTGAATGTAAAAAACGCGAAAAAACTATTATCTGAATTAACGAAAGTTGGTATTATCCGTTACCAAAAATATAATGAACGTTACAAATTATTTCAAGGAACGGACATTGATATTGACAGATTAATTGAGGACAAGAAAAGGAAAATAGACCCTGTTGAAGATATTATTTCGAGCCTGAAGGATGTTTTTAATTTAAATGTAGTTCCTGCCAAAGCCGTTACTTACAAATTAGGTACTCCCCGATTTTTTAAATTCAAAATAGGCATTACACCAATTAAAAAATTTGACGATGTGGATGGTGCAGTTGACGGTTTTGTTAATATTATTTTTAGTGAAACTACACCAGTTAAATCAATCAAAGAAATAGAAAACGAACCCATTTTATATGGTGTTTATAGAAATGTAAAACAGGTAAAAGAATTGCTCCACGAAATTGAAGTTATCAACAAAGTCATTAAAGACATTGAGTATGACGAGATAGCCAAGCAAGAACTTCGGGAGCGACACACCTATAATGTCAGCGCACTCAATGAAGCGATAAATCATGAGTTATTCGGCAATACAGAAAAAATAAAATGGTATTTTCAAGGGCAAAAACTTAACTTAAATTCACAAAGAGATTTCAATAAAGCCCTCTCGTATATATGTGAGAACTTGTACTATAAAACACCGAAATTTAGGAATGAATTGATGAATAAAAACAAAGTATCGTCATCAATTCATACTGCCCGAAAACTCTATTTTCAGCAACTTATTCAAAATTGGGATATACCAAATATTGGTTTTCCGAAAGAAAAAATGCCACCCGAAAAAACGATATTTAAAACATTGCTTGAAAAAACGGGGATTCATCAGGTAGCGGGTACGACAGTGAAATTTGCAACTCCAACAGAGGCGACATTTAGTTTTTTGTGGGAAGAAAGTTTGAATTTTCTGGAAAGCGCGAAGATTGGCAAGCGCAATATTTCAGAATTTGTTGATACCTTGAGTCAAAAGCCGTTCAAACTCAAAAAAGGCTTTATTGAGTTTTGGATACCTACATTTTTATTCATTCACAGAGAGGAGTTTGAACTCTATCAAAACGGTATTTTTATCCCTAATTTCACAAAGGAATTTACTGACCTTTTTCCAAAAGATTTCAAAAAATATCAAATAAAAACCTTCAATGTAGAGGGTGTCAGATTAGAGCTTTTTAATAAATATAGAGACCTCATACAAGTTAGTCGTACAAAAAAAGCGACCAATACATCGTTCAAAGAAACTGCCAAGCCATTTATCGTTTTTTACAAACAACTCCCTACGTACACCCAAAAAACAGGGCGTTTAGAACCTTCTACCAAAGCATTACGGAAGGTCGTAAAAGAAGCAAAAGAACTCGAAAAAACGTTTTTTGAACAACTTCCTACGGCATTCGGTACAAGTATTAGCGAACTTATTGAGTCGCCTGAAAAATTGAATGATTTTGTGCGAAACATCCAACATAGCATCCGAGAACTCAGGGCGACATTTTCAGGACTAATTGACAGAGTGGAAAATGCAATGCTTTCAGAATTGGGCTTGGAAGGGCTTACTTTTGAAACTTACGTCAAAAAAATTCAACAACGATACCGTACACTCAAAATACATTTATTACTTCCCAAACAACGCAATTTTCATACACGCCTCAATGCTTTGATTGATAATAGAGAAGATTGGCTCAATAATATCGTTCATTCCGTAGCCGGAAAATGGTTGAAAGACATTAGCGATGCAGAGGAAGTTGTGGTTTGCGATAAACTAATTACCACCTTCCGCAACCTTGATGACTTGATAGAACTCACTAATGAAGGCTTCGACGAATCGGAAAACCAAGCGGTCAAAATACAACTCACCGCTTACAGCAAAGAACCGATGACCAAAAATGTCATTATTCCTATTGAACAACAAAAAGAAGTTGCTAAATTAGAGCAAAAAATAAGCAAATTGCTGCCCAAAGATGACAAACTTAATCAGGCAGTTTTAATTAAACTCCTTGAAAAATATCTTACAAATGACTAAAATAAAACACGTACTCGGCATTTCAGGCGGAAAGGATAGCGCGGCACTCGCTATATATATGCGCGATACTTACCCTGATTTGGATATTGAATATTACTCATGTGATACTGGCAAGGAACTCGAAGAAACTTATGAATTGATAGAAAAACTTGAAGCTCACTTGGGGCAAAAAATTGAGGTTTTGACTGCCGCTGAAAACTCTCCTGAAAAGAATCCCTTTGACCACTTTTTGAGCCTTTACGGAGGCTATTTGCCATCTTCCACTTCGCGTTGGTGTACCAAAAAAATGAAACTTGACCCTTTTGAAAAATACATAGCCGGAGACGGTCCGATTGTCTCTTACGTAGGCATACGTGGGGACGAGGAACGCGAGGGCTACATCTCCAAAAAGCCAAACATTCAATCTATTTTTCCTTTTCGTAAAAATATATGGAGCGAAGATGTCATTCAAAAAGTATTGGCAAATAAAAACATCAGCTTCATCACGGGGCTATACCAAAAGTACGGCAATACCGATAAAATTGACCGCATTTTAGAAGTGGTCAATCAGGAACTTTCTCTTTATTTTAATCAATCCCAAAAACTCAATACGCTACTCGAACTTGGCACAAAAGAATTTAATCGTGTCGTTTTTGCGTTCTTAAAAACTACCGATTATCCGCTTGCTAAGGTTGATAGTTTTCCGCTTGTGGAGAATGAAGATGTCTTGGTCAGAGACGATATTTTTAAGATTTTAGAGAAAAGCGTGGGCGTACCCGACTACTACACTAAACGAGAATATCACGTAGAAATCGACGGGGAAATGCGTACCGGGCATTATTCGCGTAGTCGCTCCGGTTGTTATTTTTGCTTTTTTCAACAAAAAATTGAATGGGTCTGGCTCTATGAAAATCACCGAGAAAGGTTCGAGAAAGCTATGAAATACGAGAAAGATGGCTACACTTGGATGCAAAATGAAACCCTCGCAGAGTTAGCACAACCACAGCGCATCAGAAATATTAAACGTGAACATTTATTACGCATGGAGCGGAATGAAGCGAATACGAAATCTCCTTATTTGACGGATATTTTGGATGATGCCGAAGCGGATGGGTGTGCGGCTTGTTTTATCTAACTTGAATTAAGAGTGACAATCAAATCATGCAAAAAATTCTCAATATACTAAAGGTCAATTGCACTAGGTATGACTTCATATTGCCCGATAGAATATTATTTGAGTTTGAAAACTATCTAATTATACTTGATTATGAAATATCGGAAACTATACAAGATGATTTTGAAGAGTTTTTAGATGAGTTCAGTTCAGGAGATTTTAGAGAATATACAATAGAAGAACTGCCGAAAGGTTTTTTGGACACCGCTACAATAAATGAAGTCATTATATCTGATTATGAATACTTGGGCTACAGGGAAGACATTAGCGAAGATCACCCACCTCAAAAATCTATTGCTTTAAAATTATTCACTGCACTAAATTTAATCAATAAAACCTACCCAAAACTTATCCTAAATTACAATATTGACATCAATGAAGGTTACGATGATTCAGGAGGAGGAATGTGTCCCGGCGAACCCAATTACATATTCCAAATTTTTCTCAATACACAAAACAAACAATTACTATCTTTTTTAAGTAATATTAATACATTAGAAATTCCCGAACACCAACCCAACTTATTTTATTGTAACTTTTTGTATAATTATAATTCACTTGAGCGTACCAAAAAAGTAAATATCCTGCCTTCCAATACCAAAGTTCGTCGCTTGGGATATTTTTTATTACTTTCTGATTTTTTCCTGCAAACTCCTAAAGTACCGCTATCACGAATTAATAAAAAATTTCAAGACTTTGCTGTTGAGTATGAAGATGACCTCTTGCAACATAAAAACACCAAAGGTATTATTGCACCCACTAAAACGGGTATATCAGCCAAACCCTACATTGATGTAGCCAAAGATTTAGATTGGATAAGCAAAGTAAATATTCTGCAAATTCCCGGAAAAAAAATGAAAGTTTATAATGTCTTAAAAGGACAAATTAATGAGAAAAAAGATAATGTATTTATTCTGAATCAGTTGGATAAAATGTTCTTATTAGAACTTTTGATTGCTAAAGACTTTTTTTACCTCAGCGTTCTGTTAGAACTTTTATATATTGCACCGCAAGGGAAGTGCGATAACGCATATTTAAATAGCATTTTTAAACAACATTTATTAAATCGAATCGAACAATACATTTCATCATCCAATTATATACTTACATTACGGAAAAAAACATTACGAGATTTAAAAGAAATAAAAAATCGTATCGAATCATGGGAAAAACCGGAAGTTTATCTCGAACACGTACTAATGCCTCGCCTCAATTGGTTATTTGATTTGGGCTTAGTTAATTTCAACAAAAAAGAAAAGAAAACGCATTATGCTTTGACTGATTCAGGAAAAAAACTATTTCATCATTTCTGTTTTTGGATGGATATTGATTATGATTTTATTGCCAACCCCGAAGAACATGTTAAATTGTTTTTTATACATACTTTCGATAATGTTTATTTTGATGGTGAATCTCAAAATCAACGATCAAGAGAAGACATTAACCTAAAAATCAATGAGTATATTGATGAGAGTTTTAAATATTTCAGAACACTTGCACCAAATAGAGTACTCGCATCGCAAGCTATTTTATTTACCAAATATAAATTATATTTGAAAGATAATATCAAAGTCGGACAAAAATATATAGAAAACCACCTTGAAAAAACAGCAACTGATACATTCATCTACAAATATCAGCGACAGTACGGTGATGGATATGTTCAAAAAATACACAAATGAATCTGAACGAAAAATTCAAATTACGAACCAATCCCTTTAGAAATACGCCTGCGGTGAGTGCAGAAGAAATCGTGTGGGCAGGCTTTCCCGAACTCAAGCAAAAATTTGAGCGACGCATTCAAAGAAGCATTAGGATTCCAAACTCTACTTTGGTATTGAATTGGGGAGAATACGGAAGTGGCAAAACACATGCAGCCCGATTTTTCAACAAATCATCTGAATTAGAAAGGATTGCAGGTGATGCAAAAATACCCTATTCTATGGTCATGCCTCTCCCAAAAGGCAAAGACCCCGTGCAAGATATATACATCGCAGTACTTGACCAATTGGATATTGATAAACTTAGAATAGACTTTTCGAGTGTTAGTTTCAATATAAATAAAGCAATTGAAGCTGTAACAAGCAACTTACAAATCCAAGCAGTACTAAAAGCCATATTCAATGATAAAGCGGATAGTTCGTTCTTGAAAAAATACCTCTATGGAAGCACTTCAAATGCAGACCTTAAGCATTTTGCTTCACACAATATACAGCGCAATCTAAAAGGTGACACAGACTACACCAATTTACTCGCCGGACTATTTACTTGTCTAACTTTCAATAAAGAAATCTATTCATCTGTCGTGATTTGGTTAGATGAGTTTGAAAGCATTGCTATTTTGAGTAACTCAAATATTGATAGAGTTAATGTTTTTTTACGAGAAATAATGGACAATACGCCCAATAATTTATTAATATTCCTCAACCTCACCCAAACAGCATTACTTGGTGTAAGTGACTTGGGCGACTACATTTACGAATCTGTCAAATCTCGAATTAGGGAAAGAATCAACTTCGAAGCTCCCTCTAATGCTACTTTCAAGACCTACCTTACAGATCTGATAGAAGCATACAGAACAGTTTCCGACAGTAATCCGTATTTTCCTTTTGAAGAAACTATAGTTGATACTATTGTTAGAGATTTGGGCAACGTAACAATAAGAGAATTTAATGATACTTTTTCTTTGTTGTTAGATTTAGTGGATATGGACAATTTGGATGTACCTGTCTCAATAGCTTCTTACGAAAGACTTAAACCTGAATTAATTGGCTGGAAAAATGAGTAATATTGTATGTGTCATAGATGCTTGTTCTTTTATCAATATTCTCTGTATTGATGATAATGATATGCTTTACAAGAGTATGTTGAGGAATGTCCGTATTCGGGTTTGCGAGACCGTTATTAAAGAAATCAACGTAAATTTTATTCATAAAGAAAACCTGAACGCTGACAGAAGTGCCGTAGATAAAAAACTCGGGGAACTAAGAGGGAAATGTGTATATGATAGTCAAATAGAATCAGCGTGTGGCGATGATTTCTTTGAAAATGTAAAAAATAATACAAATTATATAAAATCAAACGGTGAATTTTACTCCAATGCTTTGTCGCTGTATCTATCTCACAAGGAAAATATTAGATTGACTTTTCTCACTGATGATAGTCCGGCAAAAGATGAATTTGCCCCCTTTTTTTCCAGACACCAAATAGGCAGCATCATATCTACCGCTGACTTCTTATTGCTACTGTTTCGATTAGATAAGACCCTGACAAAAATACAAATGAGACAGTTTTTAGACGCTCTACTAAAAGTATATTATGCTGATGTAGCAGGACTTTTAGATGCTTTAAGAAAAATCAGCAGCGAAATAGATACAGATAGAAAGTGCAGAAAGTTTAGAAAAAAAGGAAACATTAGAAAAAGCCTATTTGAGCTTGTTAAAAAATTAACCGATCATGACTTCGAAGGTATTGAAACACTGAAAAATCAATTAAGCGGTGTGCCAAAATTAAATGAGCAGTTTGAAAAATTCAGTTTGGTATTTGATTTATCTACCAAATCAGGGGATAACTATTTGAATAGAATAAAAGAAGTACAAAACAATATTCAAAACGACGAAGTAATGAGGCTTGATTTTAGTTAAAATCATAAAAATATCTAATTGTATTTGAAGAAAAGCTGAAAGCAAGGACAGTCTACTTTATTTGAATATCCAAGTATTTATTCTATCCCAAAGAATATCCAGTATTCTATCCGTTCGTTTTTTTACAAAATCGGCATCCCACTGCCCTTTTTCTCCGAGTGCAACTATAGACTGTATATGGTCGTTATATTTTGACTTTTGGAGTTTTTCTATTGTTGACGGATTTAATTTAATTCCTTCTTCTGCCGCCTTATTTGCGAGTTCTTTTTGACGAGTAGGATCTTTTTCGCTTAAATGTTTATAGTACAATAATTTTTCAGCCCAGCTTTTATTCCCTGCTGATTTATTTATCGATTCAGGAAGAAGGGTTAGGTTGCCTATTTTTTGATATAGGTCGTTTTCGCCATACAGTAGTTTGTCCCAGTACCCAGGGTTTGTTTGAGGTGCTACATGCTCAATTGTTTTCAATTCATCAGAGTTCCAGTTTTCTAATGTTAAATACTTTTTTGTACCAATAGTACCTTGCTTTATTAAGCCAAGCTCCATCTCATCAACAATAGTTTCATGAAAGGTAGCTATAAGACCAAGCCTACAAATTTTGTTAGCATCTTTATAGTTTAGTTCTCTTGCTGCCTTTGTTTTCCAATCTTTTTTTGCTGCAAGCCCCTCTCTCTGTAAAACATATTTAAAGTATTCCTTTAATTCTTTGCTAGTGAAACTTAGTGCTGTTTTTGATTTCCAAATATGAGACGATAAATTATATGCTTTGTCTGTGTCCTCTACTCCTTTGAAATATTGTCTGTAAATATTATCAAGACCTGAATTAGACCTTGCAGAGCGCCAAATAGTATAGAACGCAGCAATTGTTTTAACTACAGAAATAAATTCAACAATAGAATTTTCACTCCCTTTAAGAACTTCTTTATAAAAAATAGCAAGAATTGTAATTGCCATTTTATGTCCACTTTCCTTTAAATATAGTATTAAAACAGATGCTAACTCGCCTTCTTCATCAGAGAGTATATCGCCAATTACAGTATTGTTTGCTCCTGAATAATCTAACCAAATCTTTTTGTAAAACTCAGCATGGTAACCTAAGTTTTCCACAAACTCACACTTTTTTGAATACTCTTCGGGAGTGTTGTCATAGTACTTATAGGAACTGTCCAACCATTTTCTTTGTTGACTAAAATGACTAGAAACAGCCTTCCCGTCAACGGTAGTAGAAAATGATGCAAGAAAATCACTTGTTAGTTTGTTTTTTCTACTAGCACTTCTTGTACCTTTAAATAGACTTTCCAGTTTATCAAAGGATTTCTCGGATTGAGATCCTTTGAAATTTTCCTCCTTAAGATTAGTTATATTTACTACAAATGGCTTAAATGTTTCAATTGCAGTTAGCGGAGTTCCAGTAGCATTTAGGGACTGAAACATATCAAAAGCCCATTTGTCATTTATCGGCTGAATAGAAGTAAAGCAACATCTATATAAAAGGTAATGGCAAACAGACGATAATTGTACAAAAGCTGCAACGATATGATTAATAGACCTACTACTACCATCTAAGTCTATTGTCTCAACTAAGTTGGCAAGATTGGGTCTTTCATACCTCCAAATATTCTCTTGTTTTATTCCTTCTATAATGGATATGGCATCAGGGAAATCGTCAATTTTTTTAGTATGAGCCTTTAAGACTATCGTATTAAGCCATTTTTGTATCTGGTCTAAATTCTTACCGACTTTATTGTCTTTCGAGAATGAAGGATCAGGACCATTCCCGTGTATATACTGGATGAATTGGGCAATATAGTTTGCTATTGCAGTTTTGTAATTTGTGTCTATATCTCCTTCTTTTACCCATTTATCTTCACTTTGTCTAATGATTTTGGGTTTCCTAGGCGGTACCCCACTATTTAAATCAAAAGAAAATAAATCTAATAATTTCTTCTTCCATTCTTCTGCAATTTCTGCTAATTCTTCTTTAATCTCAGGGTATTTGTTTGGAATTTTAGTTGATAGGGTGTTCATGGTTTTGTGCAGTAAACAGGCAAATAAAGATATTGTGGATAGGCGTTGTTGTCCATCTATCACCAACCAAACTATTGTTGGTAATCCTCTTCTATCTAAAGGCTGAATATTGTTAGGATTCCTCTCAACTACGGTAATTATAGTTCCTAAAAACCGAAGTTCATCATCAGATTCTATTAGGGATTCTATTCCTCTACTTATATCATCCAATAATTGCTCTATATTGTCATTATCCCAACTGTATTGCCTTTGATAGAGCGGTATGTAAAGCCCTAAACCGGGTTTCTGAAAAAAATCGTAAACACTAGTTCCTTCGGTTATAAATGCGTTTTCAATATGGCTCATATTAGTTTATTTTTTAAAGATGAAAAATTATCCTCCAAAAGTAAGCAAATAAAAATGGCATTAAAAAGTTGTTACCATATTTTGGAATCTTTCCTATCTTTATTCCTACTTGATACACTAAAATCCCCTTCCTTCTCAACCTCCTACAATTTCCCCCAACCACCCCACCACATACCCATGCAAAATATGCTCCTGTTCCAAACGCAAATTTTCACGTTGCAGCAAGTCATACAAAGCGTGTTCGTCGGGAGTGAGTCGGTCAAGGTGCGTTTGAGTGCTTGGTGTACCTTTACCGCCTTCGTAGAAAGTATCGAAGGTCGTGCGGTCCATCAGGAAACTGCGGGTGTGTGGGTAATATTTTCGGATTTGGGAGAGCATTTGAAAGCCGTGTACATCAATATCGCTCCAATAAAAGATGTCGGCGGCGTGGAGCAAATCCACATTTTTCAGACTGCCAATGTCAAAACCTTTTCCGAAAACAGCCAAGGTATCAGACATCGGCGGAAGGGTGAGAAACGTAATCAGATTTTCCGAAATGATGACCTTTTTGACAGGTATTTCGAGCGTGGCGAATTGCGAAACGGGCATCGACAAATCATTTGCACCGGAAAAATATTGTGTGCTGATTTTCGGGTCTAAAATTCGGAAGCGGACGAGGTTCTCCTTTGATTTGAGGTGAAATCTTTGCTCAAAATTCGTCGTGTCGGTATTGAGGTGTTCGGGAATGATAAGGTCGAGCAATTCGCGGAGAATACCCTTGTTCTTTTCGATAAATTTAGTATGAATTTTTATGGGTAATTCTCTGATATACAGATGTAAATCAGGTCTTTCTT
>Ga0209295_1000659_pt1 | contig 14557 bp, 9 predicted proteins | sample Porto_5metaG_FD_187428 | JGI IMG/M metagenome (GOLD analysis project Ga0209295, IMG submission 187428) | Marine algal microbial communities from Porto, Portugal - Porto_5 metaG (SPAdes) (version 2) | ecosystem: Host-associated > Algae > Red algae > Unclassified | place: Portugal: Porto... | reverse complement strand
GGGGCCGGATGTGCTGGGCGATTTTGAGAATCGGTTCGGTGATTGCATCGATTTCGGCTTCTCTCAATCGAGAGACATGCGATTCGGGGACAAAATATCTCCCGCGGCAGCTTGGACCTGGTCCGATCTTCGGACCGGGGCAGCCGACCCGCGCGCGCAATCGGACCACTGTCTCGGGGAGCGATTCCTCGGTGGACGCGGACCGCTTCGACGTCGCAGTCCGCCACCACGCTGGACGGCGCCGTGGACGGCGCATCGAAGCGTCCACGGCCATGGCACCGCGTCCTGCCCGTCGAGGGGCACGGTGAAGCGTTCCCATCGGCGTACGGTACGCGGTTACGTACGGCCGATTGGGGTGTACGCTTGGACCTGCCAGCGACCGGGGAGCGTGCCGCCGCGTACCACTCGGAGAGAGGCGTGTGGGGAGTGGCCGCGCGGTGGCGGCGAGTGCGGACGTGCCCACGAGTGTGTAGACCTTGCGGGGGGACTGGCGTAGCGGAACCGGGGAGCGTGCGTGCATTCACCGCCGGGCGGAGCATCTGAGGGGACGTGCCCCGCACTCGGCTATGCCTGGTAGGCAACCGATGTCGATCTCTTAGCGGCGGAGGTTGTGAGGACGCGTAGGTGCGCTGATTGCCTCCGGCCGTTTCGCCGACCGCCGACCAGTCGGGGACGTGTCCCTGTGGACCGACCGGGCGGCGCGCCCGTTGTCTGGCCTGACATTGTTTGGGCTGCTGCGCGACGTCGTGAGTTGTACGTGAGCTGCCTCTTCTCCTTCTTGGTGCTGGGCGCATTTGCATGGGCTTGCTTTTGCCGTGGTAGCGGTCGGATGAGCTTGGTGTGCCGGATGACCGCGGCGGCGCTTGTTGGGCAGACTGCTGACCATTACCATTCTTTGGTGCCGTTCAATCTCCTCGTTCTTCTGTTTGATACACTGCTCGTCAGGATATGGAGGGGGGTGCGGCTTCCGCCGGCGCCCCGGACGACGGCAATGATGAGTTCGTCCACTTCTTCGAGGCGCTGGGGATAACGGATCAGCAAAAGACGACCTTCCTCGGCCGCCTGCTGGAGCAGTTCTACGACATTGGCGCCAAGCTCGACGAGCACCTGGCACCCACTGGTGCTGTCCTTCACTGCGCCGTTAGCCGCATGGTTGCGGGGGAGAACCCGCTCGATCCCCCGCACCACCGATGGATTCGTATCCACGACCGCATTGGCTTCTTCTCCAACCACGACGACCACTCCTGTCGGGTCATCAACAACGGGCTCTCGTTTGCTTACCGCTATAAGGAGCTCGAGGCCATCGCCGAGGCAAATGCCTTGGTCCTCGAGGAGGTTCGTCTCGCCATCTCGCAGCGACGGGGGTCGGCGGGATCTGCCCCCCGTCTGGCGCGACCTGCCCCCCTTGTAGCGGGTGCGGACGACGTTCCCATCGGTGGCCGGGTGCTCCGCGACGATGGGGTTGCTGCTCGGCGCGGTGGCGGTGGCGGTCCTGGTGACGCGAGTGCACAAGGACAAGCGGGGACAGCGGGAGCGGGAGCCCAGGGCGGGCTGTCTGCCGGCGGCGAGGACACGGGCGACGACTTGGAGATCCCGACGGGTGGCGTCGAGCTACGCCGTGACCCCACTCCCTGTGTCGCGGGTGCGGACGTGCCCGAGAACGGCGGTTTGGTTGTTCCTCGGAGACCGGTGAGTGACACTCCAGCTGTCAAGTCTGCGACTGCGGATCCACTGATGGTCACGCCGGTCACGCCCGCCTCCCTCTTTGTGGCAGAGCAGCCGTACGTTGCGCCTTCAAGCGAGTCGGTCGAGGTCGTCACGGCCGTGCTTGAGACCTACTTGCAGCGCGACGACGCCAAGGGCGTTATTCGCCAGCTCCTTGTCGACGGGCTCCTTTGCTGGGGGCGGCTTCACAGCGGCCAGACCTCCAAGGCCGCCGCTGGCGTCATCTCGGCCACGGAAGCTGGCACCGGGTGGCCGGCCGTCCGCCAGTTGCTGACACAACGCTGGCCAATGTGGAGCGCCCCCACAAAGACGGAGCCGGTTCTGCCACCCGAGGGATCGGTGTCGCGGCACACGCACCCCGGGCGAGAGGTGCGCACTTCTCGCTGGAAGGTCAAAGTCGACATGACGGCCGTCAATCCCATCATCAAGCGTTTGGAGGTCGTCTCCAACAAGAACTTCAAGCAGGGCGACTTGGACGGCGTCGTGGAGGTGCAGCGTGTGGGGCCCGGGATGAGGGTACACTTGGCCGTCACCATTGCCTCGACTCTTCTCGTCGCTACGTGGGACTCCACGTTCGCCGCCATCTTGAAGCAACTGGCCGCGTCAGGTCGGGCGCCAGTCCTCCGCAAGCAGCCCATTGCTGCCGCTGCGTGTCATGACTTTGAGGCCTCTGATGTATGGGGGTCGCAGACCATGGGGCTGGCGGGTACAAGTGACGACGAAGCTGCAGCTGGTGGCTCGGCGGATGCCCCCGCGTCAACAGAAGCCGCTGCGTCACTGGCCGCCATCCAGGATGAGCGGCAAGCGGAGGTGGACAAGCTTCTCGCCGCGGACAAGGCCGGGACGGCAGGTGCCAACCGCGCTCGTCGCATCGAGGCGCGGCGCCGGGAGCGCCTTTCACGGCCGCAGGTTGAACCCCGTCCAGTCCGCGCTGCCCTTCCGCCTGCTGGTAGCCGCAAGAGGTTCCCCGATGCGGTCAAGGCCAATGGAGGATCGGTCAAGGGCACCGCTCCTGTCGGGTCTGCGGCCGCCCCTGCTGACGCGGACGTTGACGGCTTGAGCCAAGTGACGGCAGCGCCATCTGGTGCGCTTGGTGTTCCCCTTCCCTCTCAAGTCGTGCACGCTCCAGACGCCGCCGTCGTCAGCGGGCTGCCCGATGCTTCGCAGGTCTCTGCGCTCCCTGACGGGAGTGGGTCACGACCTATGTCGTCGCCTGGTTCCTCTCCTTTTTTGTCGCTTCCTCTGGTTCCTGGCGGTCCTCCGTTACCGCCGCGCACGCCACTGTTTGGCAATGTTTATGGCTCTAGCGCCACCCGACCGGGTGCGTCGTCTTTTTCTCTGTCTCCTTTGCGACGTCGGGCAGATATAGAGCGGGTTGCAGCAACGGTGCGTGAAGCGACACACATTGCTGAGGATCATGCTGCTGTGCGTTTTCCGTCTGCGTCTCCGTCTCGTACCGTGCCAGGTGCCGAGCCTGCCTCCAATACTGTCGCTCCCTCTCTTTCAGACTCTGACACGGATGTGGCGATGATGGACGAAGACGAAGAAGACGATTAAGAATAAACACTCATCACTCTACCTCATCACTTCTAAGCAGTACTCCCCGATAAGCAATAGAGGTCCGTGACTACACCTCGGCATTGTACTAACAGCTACAATCGTGGGCTCTCTGTGTAAAACTGCAATGCGGCACGGTCGGCCAACAAGCGGCTGCCGGAAAAAGATCGAACGTACATGCGCCTCTTGTCAGCGACGCGGCTCATCGCCGCGAGCACCATTCCCGCCCCAAACGCCTCCCCAACGTCAATCACCGCTTCTGACAACGTCAAGCTCTGCGAACGGTGCACAGTAATCGCCCACCCCAGCACGAATGGGACCTGACGCCGCACAGCGAGGACACCAGGCCGAGAGAACACACGCGCCTCAAAGTCAACAGGCGGGCAAAGGACCTCAATCCAGTCGGCGCCAGCATCCCGCACTCCGTGCACACCCGCCCGAGTCCCCGACACCACCTCGTGGTTCTCAAAGCGCACCACTGGAGCGCCGTCAGCGGGGTCGTAATCGACGACGCGGCCGATGCTGCCGTGGAAGAGCCCCAGTCCGAGCAGGTGGTTGGTGATGAGCATGACCCGGGCATGGCGACAATGTTGCACCACACGGGGGGCTACACACTCGAGCAGAGCGGCGTCGCGGGAGTGGGACGGCACAGTGGATAGGTCCGGCTCGAGCCCCGTGCATTGCCGGTTAGGGTCGAGCTTGACCCCATCATCGGCGATGAAGTCCGCAGGCCGCTGCCCCGGGCAAAGCCGCGCCAGGCACGTGTCGTTGTGCGCCGTGACGTCGACGTGCCGCGGCATGAGGTGCAACACCGTGCTCTCCAGCGTGTTGTACTGCTCATCCGACACCGTGCACTCCCGCACCAACGTCTGGACCGCCGTCGTGAACTTCCCAAGCCGCGCATCGTGGAGGGCGGCGACAAAGTCTGGCTGGCCTTGACGGTGAACGCGCGTCAACTCCACGAAGGAGGCGCCAAAGACGGAACGCCAGCACCGCGCGGTGAAGGCCATCTCGCCCAAAGGTGGGCTCAGCTGCAAAAAATCACCAAACGCGTAGACGGTGAAGGGGGGCGCGTGCCGTCCGCGCGACTGCCGCAGCAGCTCGTACATGACGTCCAAGTTGTCCGCAGATACCATAGAGACCTCGTCCAGGAGCAGGACCTCCACCTTGGCGAGACGGCGCTTGATCGGCTTCCACCGCTCCAGCCCCAGCATGCGCGAGGCTTCCGCGACAGGGTCGGCCAACTCCATCTTGTACTGCTTGACCAACCCGAAGAATGAGTGGAACGTCACGCCCTTTGCGGTCTTGGCCGCGCTGCCAGTCGGCGCCACGATAACAACAGCACCAACACGGGTCAGCCGGCTCCGCAAAAAACCGGCGAAGCCCCGCAAAAACGAGGACTTGCCCACTCCCGGCGCGCCGCTCACAAACGTGCTCCGCGCCCGTTCGTGCAAACGCCCGAAGGCGAACGTCCACGACTTGTCCGCCGCCATCCGGGTCAGCTCGCCCGTCGGGGGCTCCCGGGAGTCATCTGGCCGGAGGTCGAGACGGGGGGCCAGCGCACCAGCGTGCCGAGCGTCGGGCTCGACCGCCGCCGGAGTAGTGAGTCGACCGCCACTCCCACCCGCTTGACGAGAGGCCACCACGACAGGCTTGCAAAACTCGCCAGCCCCCCCGTCCTTGTCCGCTTCTCGACTTTGTGCCCCAAGGGCTGCGTCACGTCGTAGCGCCTCCTCCACGTCTTGGTTTTCCCAATCCGCAAGGGACTTGTGCATCATGTTGCGAATCGTGCCGAACGTGAACACCGGCCCCTGGCCGTCGTGGGCGACCCCCGCCGGGTTCAGCACCGCCAACCGTCCGTCCTCCTCACAAAGGCGCGCACGCTTGACGCCGGACGCGGGTTGTCCGTGTGCCATTCTGGCAGCTGGGGCGTCACGCGCGCCTCGCCCAGGAAGACACCTGTCTCCAACGTCAGCTGCACGACGACCGGAAGAGGAAACACCGCCGAGCGGGAACGAACCAGGAGACGACGGCAGACGAGTCGACACATCAAAATCCGTCGAGCAGCGGGAGGAGCCAACGCCGGACCGCACGAAACCGCTGCTTGAGGTCGTTGCGTGGGAGACCCCTGTCCCACAGCCACCACCCGACGAGCCCACGACTTGCGCCCGGCCGTGGGACTTCGAAGACCTCGCCGACCGAACGTCACCGCCAGATAGCGACCCGGTGGCCAATCGGCGGCGCTTCACAGCCGCATCAGCAGGTGTGCCCGAAATGGCCGCCGAGGACCGCCCCCCGCGCACGCCTTGCTCGATGGTGCGCACGTCGGGGGGAGCCAGGAGCCGCGGCGGCTCGACTTGCAGCTCACATGCGGCAACGGTGCAGGCCAGCACCTCCAGCAAATTCTGAGCAGGCTGACCAGCCAGCCACTGGTAGGCGTCCGAGGCGGCGGCAAACCTTGCCGCAACCCACAGTGGCGACGAGGGCGCCTGAAGCAACTGCACGACACCGCCCACCCCCGCCGTATCGACCTCAAAGCACGTCCTACAGCCACTGCTGATCAGCGCGAGCCAACCAGCGGAGTGTGCAGGGGTGGAAGCCGAGCAGGCAAGCCGGCGAGCACCGCCCGTCACGACTGCGTCGATGGCGCACGGGTCCGTGAGCCAGCACGTCGCAGGTTCCGACGAGGCAAAGAAGCGACATGCTAGCACCGTGCCCGGATCCATGCTCAGCAGCCGATGGGCAATGCCGTCGCTGTCGGAAGCGCGGAGCAAGATGGAGGTGAGGGGCGTAATCACCGCGAGGAGAGGAAGCTGAGCAACAGCAGCCAGTCGGGAGGTCATCACGGCGCCCGGGAAAGACCACCCGCACCAGTGCCAGGCACGAGATGGGGGGCGCGTACGACAGCGGGGAAGCGAGAAGGGGAGGAAGCCAGCGGGGGGGGAGGGGGAGCACAGCACCAAGTACGCAAACGGCAACGCACCAACACTAGCGAGATGGCAAGGCGCGCGGCCATGAAGACGGTCCCGCGCAGGCGGGGGCGAGCGGGAGAGTCGTTGGTTCGCCAGATTGTCTGGCAAAGAGGTCGTTAGGGGGGGGCTGGGAGGCTCAGTGCGGCGGATCTGCAGGCGTCCTCGGGCCGTTCGAAAAGAGCCCGCGCGGCTTAGAAAAGCATGATACAATGAGTGCCAGTGAGCTTTTCACAATACTTTCCAGATTATTAGCCAAGCTCAACATTTGGAACAGATTCAGAACATGTTACGTTGGATGTCTTTCAACATATTCGAGCAATACCACGATGCGTGTCGAGTTGGATGCAGTGAGTTGGATCCCCTCGCTGCACCATCAACCAGCAGAAAGAGCGGCCCCAACCGAATGTCACGCAAGAACGATGGAGAAGGTAAAAACTTCGTACCGCTTACTGCAAATAGAAGTATTCATCAAAATCATAAAAGTATTGGTCAGTGACAACTGTTACGACTTTGAACCAATGCCAAGAGGCAGACTCACGCCAACGACCCAGCCAGTTTTTCTCGCCCAATGGAGGTACTCCACTCCATGCACCCGTTCGCCAGCACAGGCTGACCGTTTTCGACTGGGCCACGAAAACGGCGCCCTTCCAAGATGAGCCCGAATGCAGGTCTCGCCACGCACATGTCAAATACACTTGGCATTGTCGTACCTTTTCCAGATCAGATCTCCGCCGTGGGCATTCAAAGAGGACAGGCCACGCTGTCTGGACGTCCTGCGTTCACTTCAATAACACTTTCTTGGCATTGAAAATATTAACTGCTGACGTTCGTATCGAATTAGGTCTTCAATGCATTGATTTCGCAACGCGGTTGCCCTCTGTCCTCTCGTGCGTCGGCTCGCTGCTGTCAGCGGAACCGCCCTTTCTGGCCTGTCTGGGAGGGTGTGGGGGCGATGACCCCAGCCCCCTGATCCGCATCCGTTGGGGGGGGGGGAGGGGTGATGCGGAACCCTACCCCTCGTTCTATGCCTGCTCTGCGCCTGCACGCTCATGCCGCTTCGTCCGGATCATTTGTACTCTGTTCAAGAGCATCCCACCAGTCCCCAGCAGGTTCCCTCCGTCGCGTCCCGCCCGTTGCCGTCCTGGGCTTGGATAGCGCTGCAATGCCGTATGCTGTTGTGTTAACTTCCGCTCGCGGCCAATGCGGCGCGTGCCTCGTTTTACGCCCCCCCCCAGTAGCCCTGGGCCTAAGCCTACAGCAGTGGCTTTTCTGGAAGTCACCTGACTCATCCGGCTGACCACCGGTCGCAGTCTCCCTCTTGTCCCCCTACCAGCAGATGCGCAGTCAGACCGCCAACAGCAGCACCTGGACGTGACCTGACGCGGGCGACCGCACCCGGGCCAGAGTTTGCTCCGGTTCCCACGACCACTAGACCAACCCCCAGCCCGCCCGCATCAATGCTTGTGGCACATATGACGTGACGCAGGTGGCGCCGCTCATGCGGCCTTGTCACCCGTCGTGTCCCCAGTCCCATACCGGGTGTGGTAGTAGCACACCCTCGCCCCGCGTGGCCTCCCAGTTTCAGGTCCTGTCCCTAGTGTCTTTCTGAATCAGCTGGTGCGCACTCACACTAACATGGTCTGCACTTCAATGCGCCGGATGGCTACTGAGTGGGATGTGGCTCGTCTAACGACAGGCCTCGTTCTGCTTTACGGGGGTGTCAGCCTTGCAACAGTGATGCGTCAAGATGCGGACTCGCCAACTGCTTCATTGGAGGGCCAGCTTCATCTGCTCCGCGCAGAGGTGCGAGGGTGCCTTTTCTTTTTAGCTACATGGAACCGTACACAGGAACGATCGGCATTCAGAGCAAAACGACATCAAAGAACCCGGCCGTTGACAGCACCTCTGCTCACTCTGCCAAACTTACCACGCAACGTCCCCGTCTGGAAACCTTGCGGCGGTGCATACGTTGTGCACCTCGTGCACCATCACGTTCCGCGCGGCGCCGTCGTCCCTTCCCCCCCCGCCCTCGGCGACAGCACCACCACCTGGCACATATCCATACCCAGCCGGTTGGCCACGGGTTGGTCCAATCCGACAACCGCGACCACGCTCGCCGGCGCGTCCCCCACCCCGCTGTTGTCATGTCCATCACTACCACTCCTCTACTGACTCATGGCGCCAACGAGTACCTGTGCCAGCGGCATACGACGGAGTCGCTGGCTGGGATGTCGGGCAGATCGATGACGGCGGCCAGCCGGTCTACCGTTTCGGTCCTGACCTGGATGCTCAAGCCCCCACCGACGGAGACCCTCCCCCCGACCGGCACACTTGTTGCCCCCCTCAGTTTGCGTCCTAACAAGGCATAGACTGCAGCGGTCGAGACGGGCGGCAAGTGCGCGTGCCCGTTCATCCGAGACTGCTCGCTCATCCACAACCCAAAGCGGGCTTCGGTGGGCACTGCCTAAACGTCGGCGATGCCGACGCCCCGCACAGTGGCCTGCCGCAGGGAGACCCGAGAGACGGTGGCAACTAAGTTGGCAGGTTTGTGCGCGGGGATGACCCGCTCAAAGGTCGCGGCAAGTGGGGCTGGTACAATGTAAAAGCAAAAGCGTGCTGCCGCAGCAGCAATAATGTATTATGATGAGCACCCACGCAACCCCCGCTCGCCAGCCCACCACACCTGTCTATTCCTCATCGGTGCTATTCTCCTCAACGTCGACAACTGGAAGGTGTGCGCAGGCGTCCGAGGTCGTCAAGCTGTCCACGAAGAGCGCGACGGCCATCCGCTGACGCAGCACGGGCACATCCTGCTGCGAGAAAGATAGGGCAGCACCCAACGCAAAGCAATCGGCAGCGGCCATGACAAACACGCCACAGCTGCCGCCATCGCGTTGACGAGGAAGCCCCACATCGATGACGCCAGGCCACGACTCAATAGCCCAAGAGGTAACCGCCTCCTCCCCAAGCCGAGCTGCAACCTCATCCGCCAACCACCGCCGCACAGTGCCAAGGACGACCGCCGCCCCGCCACAAAGAGAGTCATAAAACACAAAGCGCCGCTGCTCCACGTCCACCAACGCCAGAACCCAATGCAGGTGCAAGTTGACCGGGATGAGAATCCGGTCGACGGCGGAGAGGTCCAACCCATTCTTGTATCCCCACCGCTTTACCCCGGAGTAGTCGTAGCAGTCCACCCGCTCGCGTAGCCGCGAAAAAAAGTGCGTGTTGAACATGAAGGTGCGTGGGGTGTCCAGCGCCGCGCGCAAGCCGAGCGATCGAGCGGACGCGACGAGGGCGGACCGCCGGTTGATCAGCGCGACAAAAGAGTTCATAATGGCGTCGTTGAGCCACTTCTCGTTGTCAAACAACCGGAAGTCGGAGACGGTGAGCTGGATCTTGGCGGCGTTTCGCGGACGCACGACAGTAGCGGGCGCACGAGAGGAGACAAGAGCCTCTAGTCCGGCGGTTGCCACCTCCGACAGCGCCAGGGTGCTCATTGGGGACAGGATGAGGTCGTCGCCGCCGGTGACCGACGCGTCCTCAACCACGACGAGCGCGTTGAGCGCAGCAGCGGCGTCCGACTCGATGACAACTGCACCGGCGGTGCCGCCCACGACCTCGCCCGTGCTCACGCCGCGTGGCTGCTGCTCTTCCTCATTGCCGGGGTCATCCGACTGCGGGCCGTCGCCGAGCTCGATGGGACTGGTGCCCACAATCTGCGTCCGCAACTCGGCCTCCGTCCGGCGCACACCCGTCTCCACAATCGAGGACTGACAGGAACAGGAAGAGCCGCGCTGGCAACTCCGCGCGAGTTGGCCGTGGTAGAAAGGGGCCAGAGGGATGTGGTCGTTTTCCCCTGTAGTGTTGGAAGACGACAGACGTTGCAGCTTGCGAATGTTCATCATCGGAACCTGCACCATCTTGTGGACCATGTAGGTCTGCGGCGCCATATACGCCAAGCTTGTTCGGTTGGCGACGGCGATGGAGTGGGAGACCTCCGCGGCCTGAGTGGCCACACCGGCGGTGGAACCCAGACTCTCGTCTGGCATGTAGATTGGGGAGCAAGTGTGGGTAATCGAATGTGGTCGGTCGAGGATGCATCGCACCTTGTGCTTGCGGAGGATGGGGCGCACGCGGCGGAGGGCGTTCTTATCCAGCTTGCAGGCAACGTCGTAGAAAATCACCTCGGGGAGGATGGGGAAGCGCTCCAAAATGATGGATAACGCCTCCCCCACGCTCTCCGCGCGAAAAAGGCAGCGGAACCCCAACGTGACGACGTGCGGGCACACGACGTTGAACACGCCTTGAGTAAGGCCGCACTTGATGGAGAAGGCCTTGTTACAGGCATCCCCGTCGCCCTCCACGTCCGCGGCATGACGATCCTTGCCCTTGTACCGCACCCGCCGCTTGAGCGCCTCCGAATCTTTGATGCCCGGCCGCACACGGTCCAGCCCGGGAAAAGACTCGTAGCTGATGAGCGGGTCGTCCATGTCGACAGGCCCGTCCAGCCCCTTGGATGCGCGCCACCGCTTGTAGTCGGCGGGCGTAGGCGTGCCGCCCCACCGGCGACAGTACTCGGCGTTGACGCTTCCGCCGTCGCCGTTCTCCGCCTTGTTGGCCGCGGCAGTGAAGAGCTTGTCAACAGCGTCCTCCATGTCCACCGCGCACAGCAACACGCCGCCCACAGAGCGACGGAGCTGCGAGTCCTCGTCCAGCGCACAAGCAAACCACCCGAGGAAGTTTGTTAAGAAGCCAATGCCGTCGACCGCCTCGGACAAGTCCCGCCACTTCCCAGCAGGTTGGAGACGCAGCGAGTTCGCGAGCAGTCGGGAGGCCTTCTCGTTGTGGCAATGGAACATACCCGAGACGGTCTCACCCAGGAGTGCTTGAAGGAACGGGCGGATGTGGAGCCACGCCCCGTCCTCCTTGGCGTAGCGGCCAAAGTTGGGCGCGCAGTGGCCAACCCGCTCCCGCCACGACTCGCTGAGAAGCTTGGCTGGCGCTCCCTTTCCACCCAGTGTCAGGTTCCCGTCCCCGTCGGTGCGCAACTTGGCCTCGAGCGCGGTGGTGGTCGTGGCGTCGACCACCGTACGACCGGTAGTACCGAGGAGCCCGGCGACCGACGAGTCCTTCTCTCCCGGTGCAGCTGACGAGGTCCCACCGTCACAAACGGCCCTGGACGAGGCCCCACCGTCATTGACGGCCGTGCTCCGATCCACGAATGGGAAGAAGTGGAAAAACACGTTGGCGGCGGCCGTCTCCGCCGACGCCCGGTCGTCCACGGCAATGGTCTGGTGCCAGGCGCGCAGTAGCTCCGTCTGCGGACCGGTCAGCGGCGCGGACGTCCTGAGCACCTTGGCAATGCACGCACGTAAAGACGGCGACTGAACGACGCACAGCGCAGACGCGGGGATGTCCAACACTGGTACCTCCTCCTCCATCCGCACCGGGTTGACGTCGTCGGGGTCGGTGCACCCGATCGCCTGCCCGTCGATGACAACGAACTTGGGATTCGGACCGCAAAGGGGGCACACAGCCGCCTCGGGGGGGATAACAAATGTCCGCAGCATGGCGGTCCCCAGCTTGACGACGTCCTGACGCCGCAGAGAAAACGAGAGCATGTCGGAGGACAAGTGGCGCGTCGCCGCCGTGTACGTCGAGCGGGCAGAAATGATGAAGGAATACAACTTGTCGAGTACGGCGCGGGTGAAGATCACCCACCGCCGCGGCTTGTCGCGGCGCCGCAGGCAAAAAAGCCCGTCGGCAGCGCCATCGTACTCAACCAGCCGCTTGCAGTTGCACGTCCATCGGCCGACAAACACCTGTCGCAAAACACAGGTGCGGAACACGCGCAGAAAGGTACGTCGAGGGTGCACACACTGGTTAGCGATGAGCCACAGCTCCAGTGCATCCATTGCAAAAACCAGACCCGCCGGCGTCGCAGGATACGGTCGCCAAGGCGCCAAAAGATGCAAGACGACGAGACAGAGTGCGCACTTACCCGCATGGAAGGCGCCGTCGGGTGGTGGGTGTACAGCACAGCGGGCTCCTTGGTCACGTCGGTGGACATCTGCCGCTCACAACCACAGCTGCCGCAGTACGGCTCCACCAGCACGCGGTCGGCCTCGTGCACGAGCCCGCCCTGGGCGCACTTGTCAAACAGGTCGCACATCGCCTTGACCTGCACAGCACCACCGCGCACGCACCGACCGATCATCCCCTTCCAATCCGCCGTGCGCGCCCACACCTCGCCCTCCTCAATCTCGCCGGTGCACGGCAAAAGGTTGCGTCGCACGCGTGCCGCCACGGCCGACTCGGCGGCGTCCGCGGGGCTGCGCTCTGTGTCACAGGTCTCCTTCTCGATACCCTCGTCCTCCTCCGGCAAACCACCTTGAAGAACGAGGGGGTCCGGTGGTCGCACCGGCTTGCTGGCCGCACCGGTCTGCTCTTTGCCAAGGTCCGCCGCGCCGTCCGCCCGTCGAGCGGCGTTAAATGGCCGTGCAAGGTTGACGTGACCACAACGAGCGCGGAAGCGACGACAACTTGGCGCAATGCACGCCGCCACGTTGGCCGCCGAGAACGAAACCAGCGAGTAGACCGACCGGAACAGGACGACCCAGGTTGACGGCCCGTGAGGGTGGCGAACGACAAAGTCCTCTGGCTCCGCGGCAAGGTGCATCTTCCGGCGAAACTTGGGCAGAGGGATGCCGGCCGCCGCCAAGCACGACCGCAGAGCCGTGGTGTGCTTGCACACCGAGCTCCGCGAGGAGATCGACAGGAAGAGGGCGTTTTGCGTGCCCGCAAAGCACGAGCACAGCAAGCCACCTCGGTGCGAGCACCAAAGCACCGTCCTGTCGTGCTTGCCCGACCCGAGACGAAGAAGGATGGCGCGAGACCGCGACTTGGGGTCCCCGACAAGCGACGCGCCGACCGCAGTCTTGCCTTTACCGACGCGCGTCGACGACGGCAGCCCGCACGCCCGACGCACACAAGCCGTAAGCACGTCCGTGACCTCCTTCTCCACGGGGGGAGCACTTTTCCGGCGGGGCGCACGTCGGCGCGTCTCGACAACGCCACCGGCTCCACCAGCGGCGACCACGTCAAAGTCCGCCTCGCCATTGAAGGAAGCGGGGGGGTCACGCGGCCCGCGCGACCGCTTCACAGGACGCAACGTCCCTGACGTCGAGCCGCCACTCGGGGCGGCGGCCAGACGAGCCGACACGGACCGACGGCGGGCGCCGTCGCGTACGCGGTCTTGCCACGACACGTCGGCCACTCGGCTGCTCGAGCCCGAGGTGACCACCGCGGCAGCCGAGCCCAACGAGGACGGGGGCAAATGCGCCAGGTAGGTCGCGAACAAGGGCGCGCTGCTGCGATCGCCAGTGTAGGAGCCGACCACGGGCTCGTGGAAGCGGCGCTTGCGCACGGGCGGAGGCGGACCCGACATGGCAATCGCGCCAGAAGCGCGCGACGATCTCCAAACGGTACAGCGTCCCGAACAAAGGCGGCGGCAGGCCAGCACGAAGGAGCTCAAGGAGCCAGCGACGCACACAGTCCGAACGACAGCAGCATGTCGGCGGGGGGAGCCGCGGGCGACAGCGACGCGGGGGAGCAGGGACGGGACGCGACGAGGAGCGGGACGGCGCTGACAATGCCGCCCGACCTGGGAAAGGCGCGACAGTGACAGCGCCAGCGTCGCCGACCAGCAGTGGGCCGCGATCAATAGGCCAGCACGCATGCTGCACGAGGGGGTGCCCTGAACGACCCGTGAGAGGGGTGGGCCACACGAGGGCTACATGAAAACTGAAAAGATTCCAAGCCACTCGCTGCGAGCGAGATTGGCTGGGGCAATTCTTCGTCCAATCATCGTGCAGCCAGAAGCGGGGGATCGCGCCGGTGGCCCCCAGAAATCGGCCAGCACGCATGCTGCACGAGGGGGTGCCCTGAATGACCCGTGAGAGGGGTGGGCCACACGAGGGCTACATGAGATTCGAAAACATTCTGGGCCGGTCGCGGCGCGCGAGATTGGCTGGTACAATTCTTCGTCCAATCAGCGTGCAGCCAGAGGCGGGGGAGCGCGCCGGTGGCCGCCAGAAATCGGCCAGCACGCATGCTGCACGAGGGGGTGCCCTGAATGACCCGTGAGAGGGGTGGGCCACACGAGGGCTACATGATATTCGAAAACATTCTGGGACGGTCGCGGCGCGCGAGATTGGCTGGTGCAATTCTTTGTCCAATCAGCGCGTAGGCAGACGCGCGGGCGCGAGCCGCTGGCCGCCAGAAATCGGTCAGCACGCATG
>Ga0209295_1000658_pt1 | contig 14571 bp, 15 predicted proteins | sample Porto_5metaG_FD_187428 | JGI IMG/M metagenome (GOLD analysis project Ga0209295, IMG submission 187428) | Marine algal microbial communities from Porto, Portugal - Porto_5 metaG (SPAdes) (version 2) | ecosystem: Host-associated > Algae > Red algae > Unclassified | place: Portugal: Porto... | reverse complement strand
AGCACTCACCCTTGCAGGCATTAAGATTACAGACAAAATCTTTTTCGATGATGTCTTCAGAAACGATGGTTTTTTTGAGTTGAAACATAGATGGCAAAGATACTGCCTTGTGCTTAAAACTATAAGATATTTTTCACCCCACCTTTGGTATTTGACATCTGGTTTAATTTGCACTTAGTTTTAGAAACCACACTTTTTACACATTGTCCTATTGTGTATCTTTCTAGAGTGATAAGTACGCTTTCGCGAAAGCGTAAACCTAATGCCAACATATAATCTAAGCCTATGAAAACGCTCTTGTACATATTATGTCTAGTCCCACTTTTTGCACAATCCCAAAGTAATTATGATGCAGTTATAGATGAACGTCTTAGAGCAACCTTATTACAGCACAAAGAGTTTGTGAGCATTCCTAATCTCCCAGAAAGTCCAGAGCTTATGCTCGAAAACATTGCTTGGGTAGAAAAGAAATATGAGGCACTAGGCTTTACAACTACGCGTCTTAAAAGCGAGACATTGCCTATACTACTTGCAGAAAAAATATACGACCCTGCGCTTAAAACAATTCTCTTTTATGTGCACATAGACGGGCAACCGGTAAATCCCGCAGTCTGGGATCAAGAAGATCCTTTTACCCCTGTGTTAAAAAAACAAGACCCATCTGGAACTTGGACGGCAATGGGCTGGGATGAATTAAACCAAAAAATAAATGATGAATGGCGCATATATGGAAGAGCCGCAGCAGATGATAAAGCGCCTATCCTAATGTTTATTACCGCATTAGAAATATTACAGGAGCAAGGCAAAACACCAAATTTTAATATCAAAGTAATTTTTGACCCTCAAGAAGAGTATGGCTCTACTGCTCTACTAGGCACTCTTGACACTTATAAAAATCGCTATGCTGCAGACTATTTTATAGTGATGGATGGCCCTGCGCATAGTTCTAATAAGCCTACACTCACCTTTGGGTGTCGTGGTATAGCCACTTGTGAGATTACAACCTATGGCGCAGCTTTACCACAGCATAGTGGTCACTATGGTAATTATGTACCTAACCCAGCTTTTAGACTATCCCATTTACTCTCAAGTATGAAAGATGATGATGGCAAGGTACTTATAGATGGTTATTATGATGGTATTACTATAAGCCCAGAAGAAGCTATTGTTATGCAGTCTGTGCCATTTACCGCTGCTAGCTTTAATAAAAAACTAGGCTTACACAGCGCCGAAAAAGTAGGTGAAAATTATCAAGAAGCGCTACAATATCCTACACTTAATGTGAGACAGCTCAACACCTCTTGGACAGGTAAAGGGCTCAAGACCGTAGTGCCTAGCACCGCAACTGCACACCTTGATGTGCGCCTTGTACCAGAAATAAATGGAGATGACCAGCTAGATAAAATTAAAAAGCACATAAGCAATGAGGGGTATTTTGTACTAGACAGACTCCCTACTGCACAAGAACGCCTTACTCACAAGCGCATAGCAACAGTTAAGACTAAAACTCTTGTAAATGCTTTTAGAACAAGTCCACAGGGAGATTTTGGTATAAAAATGAGGCAGCGATTAACACAAGTTTTTAATGAAGAGCCCGTAACGATACGTATGATGGGTGGCACGGTGCCTATTGTACCGCTTATTAACACCTTAAATCTTCCTACCGTTATCTTGCCTCTTGTTAATATGGACAACAACCAGCATAATCCTAATGAGAATATACGCATAGGTAATATGAGACAAGGTATTAAGGTGTGTCTAGGTCTTTTTGAAACCAATTTCTAGCTTATAAAAAATTCAATAAAAAAGCCGACTTATGATAAGTCGGCTTTTGTTTTTTGTTTCGCTTTCGCGGAAGCGTAATTATATTACTTCACGTCAAAACGATCTGCATCCATCACTTTTGCAAAGGCGCTTACAAAGGTGTTTACAAAACGTTCTTCACCATCATTTGCTCCATATACTTCGGCAATTGCTCTTAGCTCTGTGTTTGATCCAAAAATAAGATCTACTCTTGAGCCTGTAAACTTCATATCTCCTGTACGTCTATCTGTTCCAGAAAATAATGTATCGTCTGATGATAGTGCTTTCCAAGTATAGGTGAAGTCTAATAGGTTCTCAAAGAAATCATTAGTAAGGGCTCCTACTTTATCTGTAAACACTCCTACTTTAGACCCGTCATAGTTACAGCCTATCACACGCATACCTCCTACTAAGGCAGTCATCTCTGGAATAGAAAGTCCCATAAGATTTGCTCTATCTATAAGAAGCTCCTCTGCTGCAGTTTCCATACCACCTTTCTGATAGTTTCTAAAACCATCTGCTCTAGGCTCTAGGTAACCAAAAGAGTCAATATCTGTTTGTTCTTGACTTGCATCAGTTCGTCCTGGGGTAAAAGGCACCGTTACTTTATGGCCAGCATTGTGAGCAGCACGCTCAACACCTACTCCACCTGCAAGTACAATAAGGTCTGCCATAGATACATCAAACCCAGCATTATCTTGTACATCTTTAAGAGCATTAAGCACTCTTCTTAATTGTTCTGGGTTATTTACTTCCCAGTTATTTTGTGGTGCTAGACGTATACGAGCACCATTTGCTCCACCACGTTTATCACTATTTCTAAATGTAGAAGCAGATGCCCAAGCTACGCTTACCATATCTGAAGCAGATAAATCTGTTGCATCAATAGCCGTTTTAAGTGTTGCTACTTGGCTATCTGATAAAGTATATCCGTTTGCTTCTGGGATAGGATCTTGCCATAATAATTCTTCTTTTGGCAATTCTGGTCCTAAGTAACGTGATAATGGTCCCATATCACGGTGTGTCAATTTATACCAAGCTCTTGCAAATGCATCTTCAAATGCTTTATGATCTTTATGGAACTTCTCAGAAATCTTGCGATATTCTGGATCCATTTTAAGAGCCATATCTGCTGTAGACATCATTATGCCTTGAGTACCATTTCCTCCTGCAGCTGGTGCTTGTGGTGCATCTGGATTAGATGGTTTCCACTGGTGTGCTCCTGCTGGACTTGTAGTAAGCTCCCAGTCTAAGTTTAGTAATACGTCAAAGTACTCTGCATCCCAACGTGTAGGATTAGGTGTCCAGGCTCCTTCAAGACCAGAAGTAATAGTATCATCTAGTACCCCGCTCTTATATGTGTTTTTCCACCCAGTACTCATCTCTTCTAGAGTTGCTCCGTGTGGCTCTGCGCCTACATACTTCTCTGGGTCTGCCGCTCCGTGTGCTTTTCCGAAGGTATGCCCTCCAGCAACGAGTGCCACTGTTTCTTCATCATTCATTGCCATACGGCCAAAGGTCTCTCTGATATCATATGCACTTCCTATAGGGTCTGGCTTACCGCTAGGTCCTTCTGGATTTACATAAATAAGTCCCATATGAGTAGCGCCTAAAAATCCTTTAAGCTCTCTATCTCCCTCGTGACGCTCTTTTTCTCCTAACCACTCATCTTCATAACCCCAGTTAATATCTTGTTCTGGCTCCCATACATCTTCTCTTCCTCCTGAAAAACCAAATGTTTTAAAGCCCATAGACTCTAAAGCTGCATTACCTGCAAGGATAAATAAATCTGCCCAAGAGAGGTTTTTACCATATTTCTTTTTAATAGGCCATAAAAGTAAACGTGCCTTATCTAAGTTACCGTTATCTGGCCAACTGTTAAGTGGTGCAAAACGCTGCGATCCAGAGCTAGAACCTCCACGGCCATCACCTATTCTATAAGTACCAGCACTGTGCCAAGCCATACGTATCATAAATGGCCCGTAGTGACCATAATCTGCTGGCCACCAGTCTTGTGAATCTGTCATTAAATCTATAACCTCTTGCTTTAAAGTCGGAAAATCAAGACTATTAAAAGCTGCAGCATAATCAAAATCTTTATCCATAGGGTCGCTACTTGTACCGTTTTGACGCAGGATATTTAATTTTAACTCATTAGGCCACCAGTCTCTATTTGTGGTACCCTTACCTGCTACTAACTGATCAGGATTACCAAGAAATGGACATTTTGCTGCTGCACTGGGATCATTTATGTCCCATACGTTTGTGTGTTTACTACTCATTATTAGGTGTTTTAAGACTTTTACTTTTACCAAAGATATTTAAAGACTTTCTTGACAACTATAGTTTATGATTAATTTATAAAAACAAACTATCAATAATATTTATAGCTAGACAACAAAGTTACTGTCTGATAGGTATTAAAGATAAACCATATAACCTCAACACAAAACTAGTATGTGGTTGGTTTTAAATATCTTGCATAAAAATAATTAAGAATTACGCTTTCGCGAAAGCGTAATTAAAACTTTACAATTTATTCACACCAAAAGTGAAAGATGCAGGCTCTAATATGAAGTATCTTTGCGCCGTCTTAAAAAAGAGCACAAATGAAAATAGATTTAAAAGAAATTCTTACGGCTACAATGGTCCTTTTTGCAGTTATCGACATAGTAGGAAGTATCCCTATTGTTTTAAAATTACGTAAGAAGGCTGGACATATACAAAGTGAGAAGGCAGCGCTAGTTGCGCTCATTGTGATGACCTTATTTGTTTTTGTAGGAGAGAGTATACTAGGCGTTATAGGTATTAATGTTTATGAGTTTGCCGTTGCAGGTTCATTTATCCTCTTTTTTATAGCTATAGAGATGATACTGGGTGTAAGTCTTTTTAAGGATGATGATACGCTTAGTAAGAAGACGGTATCTGTTTTTCCGCTAGCGTTCCCACTTATTGCTGGTCCAGGTACCCTTACCTCATTACTAGCACTACGAGCAGAGTATGACCTTATGAATATACTTATAGCTGTACTTCTTAACATCTTGCTTGTTTATGTGGTTCTTAAAACATCAAGACATATAGAACGCTTTTTAGGAAAGAATGGGATTGCTATTATACATAAAGTTTTTGGTGTAATTTTGTTAGCAATAGCTGTAAAGTTATTTACTGCAAACATTCAAGAACTTTTCAAATAGACGTATGAAATATATTATCCCTATAGGTATTTTACTAGCACTAGGACTACTTATTTATAACCTTACATTGCTTGATTTTTCTAATCCGTTACAGGGAGATAGTAGTATTGCCCTCATAGGTGTTATTGCTTGTACCTGTGCTATATTACTACTTTTAATCTTGCGTACTTCTCGCAAAATCGCTGAGAAACACGGTAAATAGTTTACATCAAGTAAATAATATATGGGTTATATATTTCATATATAATACCCACAATTAGTGTGAGTATCGCCAAGACTGTAAAAGCTATATGCAGTTTTTGGTACCATAGGTTACGGTGTAGCTTACGTATGAGTTTTTTATCTTCAAGCTGTTCTATTTGCTCGAGTATAATGGGAGGTTTTAAATAAAAAGGACTTACAGATATACCGTGACGTATAAGCAGCCCTGCACTATTATCCAGCAACCTGAATATGATGGCTATTATATACACAAATACCGCTACTACCATTAACATAGTTTACTCTTCTTTTGTGAGACTAATGACTTTTTGAATCACATCATCTTCTTGATTAACCATCATCTCAAAAGCATTGTTACCAAATAACTGTCCAGCCATAGTAGCCTTGAGATATCTTCTGTACAATTCTTTATACTTACTTGCCTTTAAAGTAATCTTTCTAAAACGAGCGAAAGATATAAAATCTTCTATAACAGCGTCTGAGATAGTTACTTCATTTTTAAACTGCTCCATAGACAGGGCGTTATAGTAAGGTCTATCTTTTTCTAACTGTTCAAATATAAAAAGACGCATATAACCAGAGCGCAACACATAGTTAAGATGCTCTACTTCATAATCTGTATTTTTAGGCACAAATACATCTGGTATAATACCGCCACCGCCATAAACTATCTTACCCTTTGGAGTTCTAAACTTGAGTGAGTCTGCTACTTTTATACTATCTACACTACGTAATTCTCCATTCTCATATCTATTGAGGTAATCTTCAAAATAGTCTTTATCACCTAGCTCATAAGGTTTTTGTATAGACCTACCAGTAGGTGTATAATAGCGTGCAATGGTAAGTCTTACTGCACTACCATCACCTAGGTCCATCTCTCGTTGCACAAGACCTTTACCAAAGGACCTACGCCCCACAATCGTTCCCTTGTCATTATCTTGAAGAGCACCCGCGACAATCTCACTAGCACTTGCAGAGTTTTCATTTATGAGTACAAAAACTTCTCCGTCTTCAAAAAGACCTCCACTATCTGTATAACTATTAGATATATTACCAGATTTATTTTTAGTAAATAAAATAAGTTTGTCTTCTTCTAAAAACTCATCTACCACGCCTTCTGCGCTTGAGATATAGCCTCCCGGGTTATCTCTTAGATCTAAAGCAATGCTAGTAGCTCCTTGACTTTTTAAGTCTGTTAACGCTTCTTCAAATTCTTGATGTGTAGACTCTGCAAAGCGGTTAATTTTTACATAGCCTAATTCATCAGTAAGCATATAACTACCTATCACACTAGAGATAGGTACTCGATCTCTTTTAAAATTAAAAGTAAGTAAGTCTTCCTCTCCTGGTCTTTTAATTTTTATCTCTATAGGTGTTCTTACTTTTCCTTTAAGAATACGAGAAAGCGAGTCATCTGTAATTGCATTTTGAGATAAGTCTATCCCATCTGCATATACTATGCGGTCACCTCCTTTTACACCAGCTCGTGCACTAGGGCCTCCTTTTATAGCCTGTATCACTGCAATGGAGTCGTTATATGGGTAAAAACTCACTCCTATACCTACAAAGTCGCCTTTCATACTTTCTTCTACTGCTAGGTACTCATCTGGTGGTATATAACTTGAGTGAGGATCCAAGTTGTCTAATATCCCGTTTACGGTTACATCTACAATGCTGTCTGTATTAATTGCATCTACATACTCGTAATCTATGTAATCTATGAGTTTGTTAAGTTTTTCTTTTTTTGAATTTGAGGTGGCAAAAAGTGCCGTGTCATTGTATCCAAAATCGAGCAAACTCCCCAAAAGGATGCCTAGAGCAATGCCTAGCCCAAATAAAATGGGAATATATTTGCGCTGTATTTTCATTATGAGTCTATATCTTGAAGGTGCACTATCTCAACGCCAGCTTTTTCTAAAAATTTTACACCGGTAAGATCTTTATAGGCGCTATGATAAACTACGCGCTTTATACCAGCTTGATGAACCAACTTGCTACAATCTTTACAAGGACTTAAGGTAATATACAGTGTCGCGCCGTGACAAGATTGTGTGGAGCTTGCAACTTTTAAAATAGCATTTGCCTCTGCGTGTAAAACGTACCATTTTGTATTATTCTCATCATCTTCACACACATTTTCAAACCCTGTAGGCGTACCGTTATAACCATCTGAGATAATCATTTTATCCTTCACGATTATGGCACCTACCTGCTTGCGATTACAGTAGGATAATTTTCCCCACTCACGAGCCATTCTAAGATATGCGATATCGTATTTGTGTTGTTTTGAAGCCATTAACTATGTGTGGTTATGAGTACGCTTTCGCGAAAGCGTACTAAGAACTTTTACAGCTCTAAAATACAGTTTTACTAGAAATTAATATTAGATAATGCACTTTGAAACACAGGTATAGCAACTCCTATTACGATAGATGATATAACCATTACCCAATCACGTAGTGAAAACCTAAAAATAGATTGCCCAATAAAGCTTACTATTAATACTACTAGCACTATAATAATCTGAGCGCTCTCTATACCTAAAGTATACTCCAGCAGTGGCAATAACTTACTGTCTGTGCTAGCTGTCATCATTTTAAAGTATGTTGAAAAACCAAGACCGTGTATAAGTCCAAAAAATAATGCTGCAAAAATGTGTATCCCTATCTTTTGATTTCTATTTTTCTTGCCAGCTGTAAATATGTTATACAAAGCGGTTATAAGTATAGTTACTGGTATAAGAATCTCTACCAGCGATGAGTTTACTCGTATCACTCCATAGGCAGACATTGCAAGTGTAAGCGTGTGCCCTATGGTAAACACTGTTACTAGTGTGAAGAGTTTTTTCCAGTTTGATATAAGGTAGGGTACAGTAAGTACTACTAAGAAAAGAATATGGTCATAAGCGTTCCAATCCAACACGTGGAAAAGGCCTTCTTTAAAATAAAACAAGAATGAATCCATCTAAAAAAATTAGGGGGTTTTTATCAAATGTACAAATTAAAAATCTTGATTAAATAGCTATCTTTGAGACTTACTTTTAATACATAAGAAATATGTCTTTTGCAGATTTATATGATAGCGGTTTCCGCCAAAGAAATGAAGATCACTTTGCAGCTATAGTGCGTGTCGCTATGGATGATGGTGTGATCTCTGATAAAGAAAAAGCATTTTTAGATAGACTTGCTCGTAACCTCTCTATCTCTGCAGAGGATTATGAAATCATCCTTAAGGATTATATGACGCACCCTATTAACCCTCCTACTACGTATGATAGAAGATTAGAGCGTTTATATGACCTTACTCGTATGGTGCACATAGATCACGAGTTTGAAGAAGAAGAGCCATTACTAGAACGTCTTGCTATAGGCTTAGGTTTTAATACAAAAAATGCGAGCTATGTTGTGCATAAAGCACTTACACTAGTTAAAGAAAACGCAGATCTTGATACTTTTCAAGAAGAAATCAAGAATATGAATCGCTAGTTTTAGATCGATTTAGATAAAATAAAAAGGGTCAAAATTTAAATTTTGACCCTTTTTATTTTATAACATATATCCTTCTACTCTTCTTCTTCTGATATCTCAAGCACTTTATCCTTGCGCTTGTATCTAGATAAGAGTCGCTCTATAGTAGAAAATAGTAAATCTGCATCTATAGGCTTAGTGAGATAGGCATTCATACCAGCTTCTTTTGCCGCGTCTTGCTCTTCTTGAGATGTTCTCGCTGTGAGGGCTATAATAGGTAACTTACTTACTTTTTTATTACTACTGTTTCTTATTTGTACAGCTGCATCTAGACCATCCATCACAGGCATAGTAAGATCAAGAATAACTAGGTCATAAGGAAACCTATCTAGGTACTCTACTACTCTTTCACCATTCTTTGCTATGTCTAGGCTATAGGCACCATAATCTGCAAAGAGTCTCATCATTAGTAACTGGTTAACCTCAACGTCTTCTCCTAGAAGAATACGTGGTCTTTTTGCACCTTTTAAATCTTTTTTATCTCGTTTCTTTTTGGCTACTTTTTCTTTTTTCTGGTTATGAGAAACTCCCATAAACACTGTAAAGCTAAAGGTTGACCCTTCTCCCTCAACACTCTTTACCTCCAGATCACTCTCTAGCAAGTCTGTGAGCTGCTTTACGATACTAAGTCCTAAGCCCGAACCTCCAAAAAGCCCCCTTTTTTCTAATTGAGTAAAACTGTCAAAGATGCTGTCTAACTTTTCTTTAGGAATACCTATACCTGTATCTGTAACCTCAAATGTTACTGGAATACGTCGAGCATTTACAGACGAGGTAGTTACACTAAACTTAATGCCTCCTTGATGCGTATATTTTAATGCGTTTTCAAGTAGATTTACTATAACTTGATTGATACGCAAGTGATCACCTACTAGAAAGCGAGGAATCTTAGAACTAAGTTCAAAATCAAACGATAATCTCTTATCATCTGTGCGTATTTGATAGGTCTTTGCTAGTTTTTCAACAAACTCTCTAAAGTCAAATCGTCGCTTCTTAATATCTAACTTACCAGCTTCAATTTTTGAGATATCCATTAAGTCATCTAAGATGGTGACTAAATTTTTTGAACTATCCTTTATAATATGTAATACATCCAGTTGCTCTCTCGATATCTCTGTGTTTTCTAACACAGAAATGAAACCTACTATACTATTAAGTGGAGTCCTAATCTCGTGACTTACGTTTGCAAGAAATTTATTTTTAAAACTACGCTGTATCTCAAGTTGTTGATTGAGCTCTTGAGAGATATTAAAGTTTATTATAGACTCGTTGCGCACCTGCTTGATTTGATGCACTGTTTTATAGTGATCTGTAAGATCGTTAAGTATAAGTACGAGTGTATCTCCATCTTCACCTATATAGGTCTTTATGTCTATAAAGTAATGTTTACCCAGCACTTCCATCTGCACACAGAAGAAGGTCTCCTCTTGAAGTTCTTCATCAAATATGGTGGTAAGAGCAAAAAAGAACGGATGAAAATCCGTGATATCAGAGTTTTTACTAATGTCAAAAAGATTGTTGTCTGAGTCTACAACCTCTAACTCTCTATTTACTACAACGAGCTGTGTAGTTTTATTTATAAAATCTTGTCTGAGATTATCAAGCATTTTCTAACAATTGCGCTGCTACATCCTTAAACAGCTGTTCAACATTTTCGCCAGTTTTGGCACTTGAAAGATAACTATGTTGAACTTCTTGCTCTTCTAGAGCTTTCTTGATTTCATCAGCATCGACTAAATCCACTTTATTACCGATAATGTGCACAGGCACGTTAGGGTGTTTTTCTTTTAAATGACCTAAGTTGAACTTTAGATCACCATAAGTTACCGGCCTAGATGCATCAAAAACATACACAAAGCTAGAAGCCCCCATAAGATATGATGGCCTATACTTAGTAAAATCATCAGTACCCTCTACATCCCATATAATAAGGGTAACCTTATTACTTGCATCAACAACTACTTCCTTTTTCATTATGTGAACACCTATGGTTACCACATAATTATCTGAGAATGTATTTTCTACAAACCTGCGAAGAAGTGAAGATTTACCTACACCAAAATGTCCTAACAATACAATTTTCTTAGATACGCTCATCAGTAAAAAACTCTTTTAATTTTTTTGCAAATATAATATTATCATCTAAGTCTTCCTTGTTTATTACATATTGAGCAAAATCAAGTAAAACATCTTCAAGTTTATCCTTAAACTTATCATCATATATACCACTTACAATAACAGCAATATAATACTTTGAGAAATTCTGTAGATGTATAGTAAAAAGTTGATAATCTATGCGCTCAAGCTCCATCTCACCTTTCTCAAAAGCATCTTCTGCAAAGCTTTTAATAGCTGTAAGCATACCCGCCATCATATCTTCATCCATTGTCTGGTTCTTAGCAAAATTTGCTTTGAGTATTCCAGAACCTTTTTCAACTACAAGTACTTGTTCAATATACGCTTTATATTCTTCTTTAAGCATCATTGCAGCCGTAGGCCTTTCTTTTGACTTTGACTTAAATATGCTTTTAAATGAAAAAGTAGCATTTATTTTTTCATTTATGGAGTCACTTAGTTTTGCGACCTCAGCTTGAACGTACTTCTTAATCATCTTTCCCATAATAGGAAAAAGTGCCTCTGCTACAGCATCTTGAGATTTTTTAATCTCATTTTTAAGTGTTTCTGTTATCACCGGGCCAAGTGTTTCTGGCATTGTGGTCACAAATTGCTGTAAGCGCTCGTCTAGTAAGGGATCTATTCTATCAGATAAGTTTTTCTGACTGTTTTCTAATGCTTTAATCTTCTTGTATACGTCTTTTTCAGGCTCTTTCTCATTAGTGAGTAAAAGTTCCTTTAAAATTTCAAGACGTTCATCTGTAGTCATTTAAAGATATTACCTATTACTCTTTGATGTTTTTACCTAAACGTATAAGGAGATCACCAAGGGTATCACGACTCACTTTTTTATTATCTAGATCTTCTGTCTTATCGTTTAAAGACTGTTCAAGGTCAGATATGCGTATATTAACATCTGTACTGAGGTTATCTACGGCAGTCATAATTTCCTTACGAGCCTCATCTACATAAGCAAGCATCTCCTCACGCTTTTGCGCGATATCAGATTTTAACGCCTCAAACTCGTGATCATACTCTTGTATGTTTTCACCAAAAATGAGGTTCTTGATTGCCTCAATTTTTGAGTTTGCTACATCTTGAGGTTGCTGGTCGTCTGCTTTTGTATTTTTAGCCATAATAGGGTTTAGCCTTATAGTTGTATTTCAAATATAAAAAAAATACACTTTGTTTAATCCATATTATTGCCTTATGTTAACTTTTAGTCGTTATTCATAAAACTTTCTGCTTTTTCAACCATTAGTTTACTTCCACAAAAGAAGGGAACACGTTCGTGTAACTCGGTTGGTTTTAGATCTAAAATACGTGTAAATCCATCACTAGCTTTACCGCCAGCTTGCTCTGCTATAAATGCCATAGGGTTACACTCGTAAAGCAGCCTGAGTTTACCGTTTGTAGCCTTAGAACTTTTAGGGTACATATAGATACCACCCTTTATCATATTTCTATGTATATCAGACACTAACGACCCTATGTAACGTGATGTATAAGGACGCCCCACTCCTTCCTCTTGACAATATTTAATGTACTTTTTAACTCCTTCTGGAAAGTGCACATAATTACCCTCATTTACAGAATAAATATTCCCCATTTCTGGAAACTGCATATTAGGATGCGACAAGTAAAAAGTACCTATCGCCGGGTTAAGTGTAAATCCATTCACACCGTGACCCGTTGTGTAAACAATCATAGTAGACGTACCATAAACAATATATCCTGCAGCCACTTGCTCTCTACCAGGCTGTAAAAAATCATCAATTGTTACCGGGGTACCTGGTGCTGTTACTCGTCTATAGATAGAAAAGATGGTACCTACAGAGACATTTACATCTATATTTGATGAGCCGTCTAGTGGGTCCATAAGTAAGATGTACTTATTGTTATTATCCCCATTTTGACCTTCTAGTGAAATAAAATCATCATTTTCTTCACTGGCAATACCACAAAGAATGTTACGATTAGTAAGCGTTCTAATAAAGGTGTCATTTGCCATTACATCCAGCTTTTGCTGGTCTTCACCCTGTATATTTGTTTCTCCTACGGCTCCTACTATATCTACGAGACCTGCTTTATTTACCTCGTGATTTACCACTTTGGCAGCCAGCCTTATAGAGTTTATTAATCGAGAGAGTTCTCCAGATGAGTACTGGAATTCTGCTTGATTTTCAATTATAAATTCGCCTAGAGTTTGATTTTTACGTGACACAATAGTGTTTTTAAAATTTATGTAAAAGTAGGTTTAAAATGGAGTTACGACAACGTTTTCGCACAAGAATAGTTGCTGTAATTATATACCTTAGCTATTTACTACAAAAAACACCTGTATGAACCTTACCATTACAAGGGCAGTCCCGCAAGATATGCCTGCTGTATTATCACTCATAAATGAGCTCGCTATTTTTGAAAAAGAGCCAGACGCAGTAAAGATTAATGAAGAGGTACTACTAGAAAATGGTTTTGGTGATAATCCTCTTTTTTATTGTTTTGTGGCAAAAGAAAATGACACCGTTATCGGTATGGCTTTATGCTATTATCGCTTTTCTACTTGGGAGGGTAAATCATTACACCTAGAAGATCTTGTCGTAAAGGAAGCCTATCGCAATAAAGGTGTAGGTAAAAAATTATATGACCAAGTAATGACTTTTGGTAAAGAAAACAGGGTCAAAAGAGTAGAGTGGGTTGTACTTGACTGGAATAAAAATGCTATTGCTTTTTACGAAAAAAGCGGTGCTCAGTTTTTAAAAGATTGGTATCTCGTGCAGATGGACGAGGGTAGACTACACAAATACATCAAAACTCTAGAAACTAACCTTTAACTCATCATTTTAATTACGCTTTCGCGAAAGCGCAAAAAACCACAATGCAATAATTTATACTATGCAGGTATTTAAATTTGGAGGAGCCTCAGTAAAAGATGCGGCGGGCGTAAGAAATATAGTAACAGTACTTCAAGAAACAGGTACGACGCATAAACTTGTGGTTATCTCTGCAATGGGAAAAACCACAAATGCTATGGAAACTATCATAGATGCCTATTTTAATGATAAATCTACCATACCAGATCAACTTAAAAAAACAGTAGATTATCATACTGAAATAGCCCAAGACCTCTTTACAACTGGTCACCCCATCTTTAAGGCCATAAAAACCCTTTTTGACGAATTAAAAGGTTTTCTAGCGTGGAACAAATCTCCAAAATATGATTTTGTTTATGACCAGATTGTATGTTATGGGGAGTTATTATCTACAACTATTGTGAGCGCATACCTCAGTGAGCAAGGAATTACAAATACCTGGCTAGATGCACGCGCAATCATAAAGACCGATGATAGTTATCGTGATGCCCGTGTAGATTGGGATACAACACAAACGGCTATAAAAGCATCTATAGACCCAAAAGCACTTTCTATCACCCAAGGTTTTATTGCCTCAGATAGTAATAACTTTACGACCACACTAGGTCGTGAAGGTTCAGATTATACAGGAGGTATTTTTGCTTACTGTCTTAATGCGCAAAATCTCACTATCTGGAAAGATGTGCCAGGAGTCTTAAACGGTGATCCTCGTGTGTTTAACAATACAGAGTTACTACACCAGATTCCTTATGAAGAAGCTATAGAGCTGGCTTTTTATGGAGCCTCAGTCATACACCCTAAAACCTTGCAACCACTACAACGCAAGGAGATACCACT
>Ga0209295_1000656_pt1 | contig 14589 bp, 13 predicted proteins | sample Porto_5metaG_FD_187428 | JGI IMG/M metagenome (GOLD analysis project Ga0209295, IMG submission 187428) | Marine algal microbial communities from Porto, Portugal - Porto_5 metaG (SPAdes) (version 2) | ecosystem: Host-associated > Algae > Red algae > Unclassified | place: Portugal: Porto... | reverse complement strand
GACCCCAAATATTATTAAACCTATAATCATTTTTAACAGTAATTGTTTATCTCTTAGACTCATCGTAGCTATTTTAATGTCTTCTAACGTTAACCAAGATTTTTTTTGAGATGTACTAATTTTTAAATCCTTTATTCCTGTTATATCTTTTTCTGTCTGATATCCTAAGGCATCTTTTAGAATTAATTTATCTCTACCATTAATACTCACTCTATCTATAATTTCTCTTTCAATAATACAATTATTTACATTTTCTGCAAAATAGTTTTTTCTACGTCGTTTTCCTACAAATGGAAATATAAAAATAGGGAATAATAACGAATAAAGAACAAGTAATATAGCTGGCAAACTAATTTTATCCCAATCTGTTATATATTTAATCACTTCTTCTTTAGGATATGCACTGAGTGAATAAAAAATCATTGCTAACAAGTACATTAATGCTACTAGTGTTATAAATATGTATAAAATTATATTGATTATCAGTGTTTTTACTCTTTCCATCTTTTGTCTTTTATATAAAATATTTTGACTTAGAATTTGAATAAGCGCATATATAATATATATTACTGCAAAAATCCCTACTTCGTTAAAATTCTTGTATAGGTCAATCAAGAAATCCATATTTTTGAAATACACGTTAACTCCTCCAATTAAAGTGTATAACAGGTTACTAAGACTTATAAATTTTTGCTTAAGTTATGCCATATTCTCATATAGCCCATAAGTTCTGTGTATTCAGACTTCAACATACCGTTAAGTAAATCATAAACATCATCAAATTCTTTATTTATAATTTCATAAACAACTTTTGTTTTATTTCTATACATCCACTCTGCCACGCGTTCTGTTTCACTAGTACCATCTTTTAAAGTAACGGGTTTAACTTCAATTTCATTTAATTGTTTAAGTATCTTATTTTTACTCCAATGTACATTATTTAAATACTTCTTCTTTTTCAAATCAACAAACTTTTGTAAATTATTATTTATCGGTTGTTCATTATTAATATCAGGAACCTCCCACATTTTCGTATAATAAGACAGATTTAAAACAATTTTCTTAGTATCAAAAATATTAAAAATATTTTTGATATCTAGTATATCTAAATATTCATTAGAAAAACGTATACAGTTTTCTAAAAAATTACTATATTCTTTTTTCAGAAGTTCATATTTTTCTTTATTATCTATATCGTGATCCCTATGTATATTTTGTGCTATTTCTCTAGAATCTTTAATAACAGATTTAAATAATGATAGTTTATTTGAAAAATAACGTACGTCGTCTAATGATTTTGCCAGTGTATCACTTAATTGATTTAGGTAATCTATCATTATACTTTTATTATGTATATTCTCATTCTGTCTAATATATTTTGCTATTCTATTTTGATTAGGTAGCAACTCTTCGATTGATATATTACCTCGTTTTATTTTTTCAGGTTTTGTTACATCATCTCTTAATATTTCATCGATCATATCTTCATTAACATACTTTACTTTTTTGAATGCAAACTTCCTTTTTTGTGGGTAATGATATTTATTCCAATTTTGGTTTGTTCCATTTTCTATATTATTTAAGATATCATTACTTTTATTTTTTACATAGTCTGTTGTGACACTTCGCTTTTTGCTATCTTCCTCATAAATTGAAAAATAATTCCCATTAATAATATACGCAGCTTCTTCCAGAGAATACCATCTTTCCTTTTTGCCATCTATCTCCAAGAATTTTTTATAATTACTTTTAAAAATTTCTTGTTCCATACTTAAATCAGACCCCTCTAAAATTTCTTCGATATTGTCATCAGTTAATTGATTATTCATCCAATAATTAAAATCTAAGTCATTGATTCCTTTGTTATTAATGATAATCACGCTATTACCTCCAAAAACCGAATAAATTTTTTCACCTATTATTTTATCACTTCATTTGCGAAAATTTAATCAATCACAGATATCTTTGATTAATTCTATTTATATTTCCTAAACGATGCGCATCAATAGGATAGAAAGGATGTTTCACATGAAAATTCAATCTAATTTCAAAAAAGGTGGCTATTCAACTGAAATAGCTTCCAATTATATTGATAATAAAAAACCCATTTATAGCTTAAGTACAGAACTTTATCCGCAACAGCGTTTTGAGAATAATCAGCCTACCGGAGAAATTATTGCGTATAAAGCCTGGTTTGTTCAAGAAGGCTTACCGCCCTTCACAGTTAAATTCGAAAATGAAGTGACATTACCTAATTATATGAGCGTCATTACTTTTGATCATTTAGAAGCTTGTGAAGTCCGTTATGATGTTTACTTCAAAGCTTCAGATCTGAAGGAGGTTAAATAATGACAGCCAAAGAGCTCGAACAATATCTCCTACAAAGCTTAAATATGGCACTAGGATCCATGATGCAAGGCGAAACCAGTTATACCAATAGTTTCACCTGCAAGGTCACGGAAGAAGGTTTTTACTTTCTTCCTCGCCTGCCTGCAGGCTATATTGTGGACGATGACTTATATCAAAAAATATTTCTCATTGCGAGTGCAGCTTTATATCCCAAATTCACATTGTTAAAACAGAATTCTGCGTATTTCGTACCTATGGATACCGACGATATTCATACGCAACGCGCTTTGTTTTTCCCATGGCAACAAGGGATATCAGAACGCTTAGTGATTTCTGATTTAGATCGTTTTACGTCGTCTCTAACGAATCAACAAATTCCGATCATGAAACAATTAACTTTAAACTATCAAAACATTACATCTATAGCGATCGCAGGTAATTCAGGCAGTGGTAAATCTTATATGCTGACGTACTTACTAAGTGTATTAAAACCGATATCAGAACTCATTATTGTTGACCCTAAGTTTGATACACCGAGCCGTTGGGCACGTATTCATGATATTACTGTGATTCACCCTCATCAAAATCGATCTAAGTCTGATTTTTTATCTGAAATTAATGAAAACTTAAGTCATTGCCTTCAAGTTATTCAACAACGACAAACCATTCTTTATGACGATCCAGACTATCAATTTGATCACCTAACCATTGTGATTGATGAAGTGCTCGCTTTAGCTGAAGGTGTGAATAAGACCATTAAAGACGCGTTCTTTTCATTACTATCTCAAATTGCTTTATTAGGTCGTGCCACCAAAGTTCATTTATTACTGGTGTCTCAACGATTTGATCATCAAACCATCCCGGTTTCCGTTAGAGAACAACTCAATGTGCTGATTCAAATCGGTAATATTAATAAAAAAACCACACAATTTTTATTCCCCGATTTAGATCCAGAAGGTATTGTGATACCCATTGGTAAAGGGACAGGTCTAATCCAAGTGATTGATAGTGAATCTCCCTATCAAGTCTTACCCTTGTTATGTCCGACTTACTATACGAAAGCAGGTGTATTGTGATGAGGAAAACCTATTTCATGCGTGTGTATGATATTATCATTTACTTGTTCCTGTTCGCTATTTTGACAGTTATGGTTAGTAAACTCTTTGTCCTATTAAACTTTATTGTGTCTCAAATTGATATTATCGATACGCGAAACGTCACACACTATATCACAATCATTTCAAATGGTGTATATCAACTTACATTTTACTTATTAGTCTTAGCATTGATGTTAATAGTTATCGATTTAATGATTCGTTTATTGAAAGATCAACTCACGAATCATATCAAATCTGTTTATCACACAATGGTTTTACGACATTATCTTAAACAAGATGTTGACACAGACACGACTCAGGATTGGCAAAATAACGGCAAAAGTAAAACAAATTCTGTCCAGCAATACTTTAATAAAATGGTTGGAAAATCGCTCGTTGATGTTCGTCAAAATGAAGTCCGTGTGGCAATTAAAATTCCCCGGAAACAGCAAGCTCACGATATATTAAAAAAGATTGAACCTCAAATTCATGAAGAAATTACACATATGCACCCGAATTATTACTTTTCAAAACCTCAACGTCATCATCGTTATCTATGGTTTGCAGGCCACAAACGTTAAGATACACATGCGTTGTGGTACACGAAGTGATAAACACAAGCGCATGTGTATCTTAACAGTGCCATGGGGTTACTACGACCCCCATGGCATCATTAATCAATAATCACAGAAAGGATGTTGATGATGTCAAAAGATAAACGTTCAAATAAGTGGGCTTTCTTAATATATGAAGAGAGCTCGCCATCTAACTACCGAGATATTTTGGAACAAATGCATATCCCCTATATTTTAAGTCCGTGGCATAATCAAGATATTGATCACTCGACAGGAGAAATTAAGAAGTCACATAAACATGGAGCTTTGTTTTTTGATTCTTTAAAAAGTTATTCCCAAGTCTCTGAATTACTTCAACAACACTTAAATACACCTAGTCATATTGAAATAATTATGTCCCCTAAGGGCATGTTTGATTATTTTATTCATGCGTCTAATACAGATAAAACCCCTTATGACATCAACGATATTGAAAGTGGTTGTGGTTTTGACTTAAATCAATTTTTATTAGATCAAGGTCAGTCCGAAATATTTAATAAGATTATTGATATTATTGAGAACCAAGATTTTACAGAATTTCAAAGTCTAGTGATGTATGCGCGGCAACACCATCCATCCTATTTACATTTGATTATTCAGCGAACATATTTTTTCGCAAAATATTTGGATTCAAGGCGTCACATGTTTAATTAAAATGGATATCATGTATCAAGACGAGAAGAAACCTGTTTCTCAGCTTACTCTTTCTTGACATTAACGCAGCGTAATACATTACAATTAATAAAAAGAGGTGAAAACGATAGAGTTTTACCAAATGCCTATGTTTAACAAAGTCCTAGTTAAAGACATTGAGAAATCAGAAAAATGGTATGAAAAAACACTTGGCTTTAAAAGTGTTTTTAAATTTAGAAATGATAAAAATGAAGTGCTTATGAATCATTTAAGACTAGAAAAACATCAAGATTTAATCTTAATTGTTCAAACAGATTTTGAAGTTGGCAATTCAATATATCTCAATATCTTAGTCAAAGATATCGAAGATAAATCACAACATATCTCATCAAAATTTATAGTAACTCAATTAGAAGACCAACCATGGAACGCTAAAGAAATGACAATCAAAGATCCAGACGGCCACTAAATCACACTTACTCAATCAAATATTAGCGATACTGATTTTGAAAAATTAATGAAACATACTTCGAAAAATTATTGAGGCATAAACCTTTATTGATAATACAAAAATAAATATCTATGAGTCATTATGCCAAATAAAGATTCTAGAAATTTCTCTAGGATCTTTTTATTTTTCCGAATTTTAAATATCATTATTTTGCATTTTAAAGGGGTATTTAGAGCAAATTCTAATCTCACATAGTTTTTTCTATCCATTTAATTTTGCCCTTTAAAACACAAATACGAGACAAATAAGAGTATATACATATGACATTTATTACGTACTTTACATGTATTTTATGTGATATATAAACTGATTGGCTCATGTCACTTAATATACATGTATTCGTATCTTTTATACATAGTACTCGTAATAATTCAAAACCATTTCTCATGTTTCGCTAATTTGATTGGAACTCCCTATCATTTATAAATTTAAACCGTTACATTTGTTGTTTATTTCTAACGAATGGCGAATTTTTAGATATTATTTACATATAAAATCAAATTTGAATAATCCAGTTATGTCAACAATTTCAAAATAGAACCTGACATTATCAAATATTTTAAAATTATTTTACTTGTTAGAAGCTTATTTGAATTATTGATTAAAGATATTGTATTTAGGTATATTTTGGCGACGCATATTTAATGCATGTATTTCTTCAAGTTCAGCTTTAATTGATTGCATTAAATAGCCTTGCATCGCTTCAACATTTTCATTTTTTTGTATCAACATGGCTTTAAAACGTTTTAAAACACTCACAAGTTCAAATTCAACGTCCTCTAAACGATAATATGTATCATGTGCATTATTAAATGACTTTTTCCCTTTGAGTAAAACACTTTTAATAATACGGATGTCTTTAATTTCAAAATTACTTAAATAAGTCTTGATTTGTGTAGGTAATTCTTCAAGCGCTTGGAATTTTAGAGCATTATTATTAAATTCAGTTTGTTGATGATTTGTATGATTCGAATGATAATTTTTAGAAACTATGTCAGATGTATCATTCAAATCATTCGTATCATTATTCTCAGTCTTTATATATTCAGTTTCATTAAGATCAGTATCACTTGTGTATTCTTTTGATACTTCATGACGTATGTTATTAATATTTCTTGATGTATCATTATCATATTTCTGGACGTATGATAATGATACGTCCGTGTTATCTCGTTGTTCTATATCGTTTTCTTGTTGTGAAATATAATATACATCAGCTTCTGTTACTTCTGGTTTTTTAATATATAATTTATTAGGTTTATTCAACCCTACTCGTATTTGATTAAATAAATCAGCTTGTGTTAATTCTTTTTTAATTTTAGATAATTTATTGGGACTACTGATATTTAAAATAGATTTAAGTTTTTCATTGGTGTAAATAAAAAATATATCTCCATTCTTATCTATCCAATTATTTCTTATAGATAAATCTAAACGATCTCTTAGTATAGACCAAGTGATTTTTGCATCATTGGATAAATTAGTATACTTAGGATTCGTAAAAAATACTTTGGGTAATTGGTAAAACTTTTCTTTTTGAATTTCTTTAATATTAAAGTTGGACATACAAAAAACCTCTTTCACATATGAATTTTAAAAGAGGTAATAAATAAGCTATAAGTAAGTTTATATGTGTTCGGCTTGCACTAATAATTCTTAATATATATAATAAGAATATAACAATTATATAAACAAACAAACCACTTGTTTTATTACCGAAGAAACCTGACTATTCCCGTAGTCGGGTTTCTTTTATATATACTTATATTAACACTTTTGAAAGTTTTGTTAAATTGTTTATATACATTTGTATGTATGCATTTTCAAAGAATGTTAGAATTTCGTATAATGACATTATATGAATAAGTTGTATAGAACTATATAAACACCTATATAACAAGTATAAAGGCTATATAAGCCTATATAAATGTAGATATATAGTGTTTACGTATAACTATATATATAAGATTACTTGAATATATATATAATGTTGTATTAACAAGTATAAAGACTATATAATGATATAGGTGTTATGTGTATAACTATATGGAGGACATTATATGAAGAGTATGAAAGAGATTGCTGATGAATTGAATGTTACGAAAATGACTGTTTATAATAATGCTAAAAAAGCGAATGTGAAATTCCAAAAGGTTGACAATGTAAATTATTTAGCAAGTGAAGATGAAATTATAGTAGTAAACCGAATAAGAAAAAATCAAAATAAACATAATGATTTTGAAAATGAAAAGAAAGAAGAAGTTAAGACTAATAGTAATAACCTGGTAAAAGATGAAACAATAAAACATTTATATAACCAGTTAGATATATATAAAGAACAATCAAATAGAGATAAAGAACAAATAAATACTCTTAATAGACTTTTAGAAAATCAACAAATTTTAGCTTTGGAAAGTAATAAAAAGATTCAAAAACTAGAAAATCAATTAGAAGAAGAAAGACAGCTTAACTATTCTTTTGATATTGAGAAGACTAATAATAAACAAAACGTTAATATGCAAGAAGCAGTATTTACTGAGGGAAATCAAAATAGGGCTCAACAACAAGAAAAGAAAAAACCAACAGAAACTGAGCATAAAGATATTTCTGAAAAGAATAAGAATAAAAGTATAAAAGAAGATGAATTACTAAAAGATGCTAAACTAACAGAAGCAATAAAGAGTGAACCTGATGATAGGGAGGAAGAATCACCTAAAAAGGGGTTTTGGAGTCGTTTGTTTGGTAACTAACTGTAATTAAAAAGGACACGATAAGTTTAAAAACTTATCGTGCTTTTTATGTGGATCGTACTTCTGATAATCATTGGTTATGTAAACAGAGTGAATGAGGCAATCATAGTCCATACAGAACCTTTATTTGGCTCTCATTTGTGTTTTAAGAGCTTATGTAAAAAAACATATAAAATACCCCTTAAAATGCAAAATAAGGATATTAGCTTATCACATATGAGTTTTGGTTTTAGTACGACACTTTTTTAGGTGTGTAAGTGCGTCTTTGGATATAAAAATAAAAGCCAACCCAGACAAAGTGGATTGGCTTTTTCTTTCGTACGGTCTGTTTATTTTTCCTTCGACGCCGTATCGTCGATGTAAATAAAAAAAGTTATGGGCTAAAAATCTACATCACTTTTTCAAGAATGTAGTAGCGATATTCGACACAAATTAATTTTTATAACTGCTCGGAATATCTCAAGCCGTTTCTTTGAATTTAAAATTAAAAATCGACGCAGGTCGATGACGGATCTACACTAGCGTTTGGAACAAACGTATAAGTGCGCCCTTACGGGAGTTAAGTAGATTATAACACTGGTTAGTAGAGGAATGCAAAATTATAAAGTGTGTTGAGTTAGATTAGACATTTTTCTTTTTAAAGACAAATACTACGATGATTAAGAAAATAATAATATAAACAATATTACCAATAAATAATTCATGCAGTTCTAATTTTGTGAATTTTTTCATGTTTTTATCAACAATTTGAACCATAATATTCATCATACTAATAGGGTTCCATTTTAACCATTCCCATTTATCTACAACAATTGTTAATATCCCTGACAAAATTGAAGTGGCAAAATACAATACAATACCGACAGCAATAGAGACACCGGGACTTTTCATTGCACATGAAATTAATAAGGTGATACTTAAGACTAACCATGTTCCAACATATGTACCTAGTCCAGTTAATAACATTTTACTTAATAACGATAACGCATCACCCTTACTTTCAAGGAGATTGATATCGTTGAAGAAAATAGCCCATAGAATAATTCCTACAACAATACTAACAATAAAATACAGTAGTGAAAAAAGTATTAATGTAATAATTTTACTAATAATAATGCTTGTTCTCGTATATTTTCGATAGAGAAGATTTTTAATTGTACCATGATAAAACTCCATTGAAATAATGGTGCTGGCTTGAATAATTAATAAAAAGATAAACCATGAAAAACCACTAAATGCTGATTCAATAGATGATTGTGGAGAAAAAACATCATCATAGTTTTTAGATATTATAGCTTGAACAACCATTAATAACATAATGATAATTGGTATAATAAACGTCGATTTCTTTTTAAACAATTTAAAACATTCTTGCTTAATTAAAGTGCCCATTTTACGATTGATCCTCCTTATCAATGATACTTAATAATACATTTTCTAAATCGTTATCTTTATATTGGTTTAATTCTTCTTCGGTAGTTTCAGTAACAATTTTACCTTTGTTAATGATAAGGATAGAATTGGTGATTTTTACTAACTCACTTAATATATGGCTAGAAATTAAAAAGGTAACGCCCTCTTCCGCTTTTTTTACAATGAGTTCTCTAACATCTCTTACAGCCCTAGGATCTAACCCATTCATAGGTTCATCTAAAATAATTAATTGGGGTTGATTTAAGAAAGCTATTGCAATACCTAATTTTTGTTTCATACCCAAGGAATATGTTTTGGCTTTATTATGTATATACTCATCCATTTTAAGTTGAGAGACAATTGTATCAATATCTTGAGTATTTTTAGTTTCATTTAGTAGTTTAAGATTGTCATAGCCTGACATAAAGGGATATACTCCTGGATTTTCGATCAATGCACCAACGTTACTTTTTTTATGCTTATTTTCAATAACTTCAAAGTTACCTTCTTGATAAATCGAGTAGCCTAATATAACTTTCATCAAAGATGTTTTTCCTGCCCCATTTGCTCCAACAAGACCGACAATCTGTCCTCGTTTTAAATTTAAAGAAATATCTTTGAGAATAGTCTTATTACCTATCTTTTTTGTTAAATGTTCTACTGTTAAAACATCCATACAATTATCTCCTTTTTAATTATTTAGATATATTTTAAATCCAAACTTAATGTATCATAAAAAAATAAATTATTTAAATACATGTTGAGATACATAAATATAAATTAAATGAAGTGCTGCATTTTATAAGTACACTCTAAATTAACAAGATGTATAATCAATCTCAAATTGTAATTTTATACTTTTATTATATGATCTTTGTACTTAGAGATATATTGTAAAAAAACCAATAAAATGTTATATTAACATTACTATTTTATCGATGAAGGAGGATTAAAATGACAGCTTCTATGAGACTCAAATAAACCTTTTTGAATACAAAACTAAATTAATTCAAAAAGGCTTGTCCGCAATACACACACTCATAGGATGACTTATGTCATTTTTTATCCTTCGATAGGAATAATAAACGCTTTCAAATACTAAAACATCGTAATAATTCTTTAAGTGTTTGAAAGTGTAATGTGAATGAGACGGGAGTAGCCTGTCTCATTTTTTGCGTACACGTCCTTTAAATATACAAGGAGTGTATAAATATGGAACAATATACAATTAAATTTAACCAAATCAATCATAAATTGACAGATTTACGATCACTTAACATCGATCATCTTTATGCTTACCAATTTGAAAAAATAGCACTTATTGGGGGTAATGGTACTGGCAAAACCACATTACTAAATATGATTGCTCAAAAAACAAAACCAGAATCTGGAACAGTTGAAACGAATGGCGAAATTCAATATTTTGAACAGCTTAACATGGATGTGGAAAATGATTTTAACACGTTAGACGGTAGTTTAATGAGTGAACTCCATATACCTATGCATACAACCGACAGTATGAGTGGTGGTGAAAAAGCAAAATATAAATTAGCTAATGTCATATCAAATTATAGTCCGATATTACTTTTAGATGAACCTACAAATCACTTGGATAAAATTGGTAAAGATTATCTGAATAATATTTTAAAATATTACTATGGTACTTTAATTATAGTAAGTCACGATAGAGCACTTATAGACCAAATTGCTGACACAATTTGGGATATACAAGAAGATGGCACAATAAGAGTGTTTAAAGGTAATTACACACAGTATCAAAATCAATATGAACAAGAACAGTTAGAACAACAACGTAAATATGAACAGTATATAAGTGAAAAACAAAGATTGTCCCAAGCCAGTAAAGCTAAACGAAATCAAGCGCAACAAATGGCACAAGCATCATCAAAACAAAAAAATAAAAGTATAGCACCAGATCGTTTAAGTGCATCAAAACAAAAAGGCACGGTTGAGAAGGCTGCTCAAAAACAAGCTAAGCATATTGAAAAAAGAATGGAACATTTGGAAGAAGTTGAAAAACCACAAAGTTATCATGAATTCAATTTTCCACAAAATAAAATTTATGATATCCATAATAATTATCCAATCATTGCACAAAATCTAACATTGGTTAAAGGAAGTCAAAAACTGCTAACACAAGTACGATTCCAAATACCATATGGCAAAAATATAGCGCTCGTAGGTGCAAATGGTGTAGGTAAGACAACTTTACTTGAAGCTATTTACCACCAAATAGAGGGAATTGATTGTTCTCCTAAAGTGCAAATGGCATACTATCGTCAACTTGCTTATGAAGACATGCGTGACGTTTCATTATTGCAATATTTAATGGATGAAACGGATTCATCAGAATCATTCAGTAGAGCTATTTTAAATAACTTGGGTTTAAATGAAGCACTTGAGCGTTCTTGTAATGTTTTGAGTGGTGGGGAAAGAACGAAATTATCGTTAGCAGTATTATTTTCAACGAAAGCGAATATGTTAATTTTGGATGAACCAACTAATTTTTTAGATATTAAAACATTAGAAGCATTAGAAATGTTTATGAATAAATATCCTGGAATCATTTTGTTTACATCACATGATACAAGGTTTGTTAAACATGTATCAGATAAAAAATGGGAATTAACAGGACAATCTATTCATGATATAACTTAAAAACTATACACTAATTTATATTGAATATTTCTTTAAAGTATTATAATAAAGTAAATAACAATAGTACCATAACCGATCATTTTTGAGAAAAAGAATATAGAAGAAAAGAGAGGGAGTTTTTACCCTCTCTTTTCTTGTTTTATTATTAAAATCTCATAATAGATGATTAATATGCGTTTTAGAACGCTGTGAGAAACGCTCATTTGCATTGACAACCTATTTATCAAGATAATCCCTTATCGTGTTTAATTCTATAAACAGTCTGCCTTGTTATATTTACTTCTTTTGCAATTTTACTAATTGCTTGGCCTTCTTCTAACATTTCGACAACTCGATGATAGATAACACGCTTTTGAGGATCTTTCGCGTTTGGCGAATAAAGTAAAGGTCGTCCTTTATAAACGCCTTTTTCTTTTGCAACTTGAATTCCTTGTGCTTGTCGACGTTTACTTTCGTTTCTCTCTTGTTCTGAAACCATTGCTAAAATTTGAACAATTAAATCTTTCATAAATTTATCCAGTAATGGATTACTAATAACTTCATTCATCATAGGTAAACTTGTAATCATTAACTGAACGTCTTTTTCTTTTAAGTAATTCACAGTTTCAATAATTTCATCATAATTACGTCCTAAACGATCAATAGATTCCACAACGAATCGATCTCCCGTTCTTACAAAGTTAAGTGCTTCTTGAAATACTGGTCTATTTTCAATAGATTTCCCAGACTGTTTTTCTGTAAATATTTTTTCAGCCCCAAACGTCTTTAAATTTTCAAGTTGTCTTTCTAAATTTTGATCGATCGATGATACTCACGCATAGCCAACAATCATTGATTTTCACCTCATAATTAATATACACCCTAACCATACATTTTAGTTGCTATAAATTCAACAATTATACATGTATGATTAGGGTGTACCACAAGTAGACATATAGATAAATATTTTTTACTTTTTTGTGTCACTTTACTTGTTATATTAGAAATATTCACCTAATAAATGAGAAAAGGAGTACATTTAAAGAGTTTTGTTAGTATTAATTATTTTTCGTTTTTTAGTATAAATATTACATGATTTTTAACTTTGCAACAGAACCAAAAATTTATATTCCTGGCGTAATTTTTGTCTTAATAGACGCATTACTTCTCCTGTTTTATTTAATGAACTAACTACATCGTAAGTCTACGTACCAAATTATTTTCAGGTATACCATCATCACGAGGTTACCTGTTTTCTTATATATTCCCTTAATACACACTATTTTCACCAACATTTTTTCCAAAGTGTTGCATTTTCCAACGACTTAAAACTTTTAATGGTACCCGAACGTGGGTATAACTTGTTACATTATCAAATGTAACATTTTAAATATGCTTAATTTGAGGTATCGGTTTAATGTAATTGCTCACAAATCATCAACATACTACCCATACTTTAAGCGATATAAATTAATGAAATAGGGGGAAATGTCTTGGCAAAGCTATTATACAAACTAGGAAAATTTATAGCTAAGAACAAATGGCTAAGTGTTATAGGATGGCTTGTTATACTAGGTGTTATTATCACGCCATTAATGATAAACTCACCGAAGTTTGACAGTGACATCACTATGAACGGCCTTAAGTCATTAGACACAAACGATAAAATCAGTAAAGAATTTCATCAGGACAGTGAGAAAGCCTCGATGAAAATAGTCTTCCATTCTAATAAGAATGATGGACTCAATAATAAAGATACGAAGAAAGATATTGAAGATGCTTTAGACAATATCAGACAAAATGATGATTATATCCAAAATATCTCTAATCCATATGACAGTGGACAAGTTAATGATGAAGGCGATACTGCTATCGCTAACGTAAGTTATGTAGTTCCACAAACTGGATTAAAAGATTCTTCTAAACATATCATCGACAAAGAATTAAAAGATGTAACTGACAACCATAATGTGCAAATTGAAAAAACTCAAGGTGGCGCTATGAATTCCGAACCTGGTGGTACATCAGAAATTGTCGGTATCATCGTAGCATTCGTAATCTTACTTATTACCTTTGGTTCACTTATCGCAGCTGGTATGCCAATTATTAGTGCAATCATCGGTTTAGGTTCAAGTGTTGGTATCATCGCATTATTAACATATATCTTTGATATTCCAAACTTCACTCTTACACTAGCTGTAATGATAGGTTTAGCTGTTGGTATTGACTACTCACTCTTTATTCTATTTAGATTTAAAGAACTTAAGAAAAAAGGTGTCGATACTGTAGAAGCTATTGCAACAGCAGTGGGTACAGCAGGTAGTGCTGTAATATTCGCTGGTCTTACAGTTATGATTGCTGTTTGTGGTTTATCACTTGTAGGAATCGACTTCTTAGCGGTTATGGGATTCGCTTCAGCGATTAGTGTGTTATTTGCAGTATTAGCAGCATTAACACTATTACCTGCCCTAATCAGTATCTTCCATAAAAGTATTAAAATTAAAGATAAACCAACTAAAAGTAAAGACCCTAAAGATCATTCTTGGGCAAAATTTATTGTTGGT
>Ga0209295_1000655_pt1 | contig 14592 bp, 12 predicted proteins | sample Porto_5metaG_FD_187428 | JGI IMG/M metagenome (GOLD analysis project Ga0209295, IMG submission 187428) | Marine algal microbial communities from Porto, Portugal - Porto_5 metaG (SPAdes) (version 2) | ecosystem: Host-associated > Algae > Red algae > Unclassified | place: Portugal: Porto... | reverse complement strand
TGCTCGCTGTCATGATAGTAAGCCCATTGTGGATTGCCTTGTCATCGTTTATCCACTTTCAGACCTTGCAAGGCGTGTTTCCTATGCAGATGCGCTGGCGGTTTCATCAGCGCATGCTTGGGCAATCTATGCAGTTCTACCAGGATGAATTTTCGGGACGTGTCTCAGCAAAGGTCATGCAGACAGCCCTAGCAGTACGCGATACCGTGATGACCGTCACCGATATGTTTATGTATGTTTCTGTCTACTTTATCACCTCAGGGGTGATTTTGTTTAATCTAGACAGCTTACTACTCATTCCTTTTGCCGTTTGGCTAGTCTTGGTGGCCATCACCATTTGGTACTTTATCCCTAAACTTAAGCAGACAGCGATTGTGCAAGCAGACGCCCGTGCCTTGATGACAGGGCGGATTACGGATGCTTATGCCAATATTATGACCGTCAAGCTATTTAGCCACTCTCGTCGTGAGCTTGGCTATGCCAAAAACGCCATGGGACAGTTCCTAGGTACGGTACATGCGCAGATGCGCTGGGTCAGCTATTTAGAAGTATCGACCCATCTTATCAGCGTGATCTTGGTCAGTAGTACGGCAGGTATTGGATTGTACTTATGGCAACAAGGCGCTGTCGGTGTTGGTGCCATTGCTGCTGCGACTGCCATGGCATTGCGCCTAAATGGTTTGACGCGTTGGATTATGTGGCAGACCGCCAGTCTATTTGAGAGTATCGGTACAGTTCAAGATGGTATGCGTACGTTATCAGCACCGCAGACGATCGTTGATAAGCCTGACGCACCAGCCCTAGCCGTCACGGACGGTCGCATCGTATTTGACCATGTTGATTTTAGTTATGAAAGTGAAGAAGACAACAACGGACAAACTGATGAGACTGTACAAGGTTCCAGTATCGCCAAGCAAACTCCTAGCTCATATATCAAACTGTTAGACAACTTCCATTTAGATATCAAGCCAGGTGAAAAGATTGGTTTGGTTGGGCGTTCAGGTGCTGGTAAATCGACCTTGGTCAATTTGCTATTGCGCTTCTTTGATGTCGATAGCGGTAAGATTCTGATTGATGGTCAAGCTATTGATGCCGTCACGCAAGAATCATTACGTCAACAGATCGGTATGGTGACTCAAGATACGTCGCTACTACATCGTACTGTGCGTGAAAACATTGCCTATGGTCGCCCTGATGCTACTGACGAAGAGATTGTGTTTGCTGCCAAACAAGCTCAGGCATGGGACTTCATCAAAGATTTGTACGATGATAAAGGCAATACAGGACTTGATACCCAAGTAGGTGAACGCGGAGTCAAACTATCTGGCGGTCAGCGTCAGCGTATCGCTATCTCACGTGTTATGCTAAAAAACGCACCGATTTTACTTTTGGATGAAGCGACCAGTGCACTAGATTCTGAAATTGAATATGCCATTACCGAAAGTTTAAATGACATCATGACTGGTAAGACCGTTATTGCTATCGCCCATCGCCTGTCTACTATTGCCGCATTGGATAGATTGGTCGTTATGCATCAAGGTCGCATCATCGAGCAAGGTAGTCATGATGAACTATTGGCATTAGATGGTGTGTATGCTCGACTGTGGCAGCGTCAAAGTGGTGGCTTCTTAGGTGAAGACAACTAGGGCTCACCAAGAGCAATCATAAGAAGGCAAACTGCAAGAAAAAAATCACTCAAAACAAGTCATTAAAAATAAGTCACAAGGAAGTGTTTATTTTATGGAAGCATTCACAAACCGTATTAATCTTGGTGGAAAACAGGCACGCTACTATGACCTTAGCCAGTTTAATCAGTCGCTAGATTCAAGCTCTACTCCTCGCGCGCCAGCACATTTTTATAGTGGCAATAGTTTTACCGTTGGCACTTATATACCACTATTGAGTAAGCTAGCCACTGAGTTTGATATCAGCTCACTTGCCCTACGTGGCTACTGGTATGATAAGCCGCAAAGTCGTCGTCTGACGCGTGAGCAAGATGCCGACATACTCATTGAGTTTTTAGAAAAGACACAAGACAAGCCTGTCGTAGGTATTGGACACTCGCAAGGAGCGACAGCGACAGCAATGGCAGCTGCCAAGCGTCCAGAGCTTTTTTCGCAGTTGTACTTGATTGAGCCTGTCACATTTACCAAACACCAAGCCACCTTATATAACCTTTTGCCACGCTCTGTACTACTGAGCCGCGAGCCTTTCAAAAGTACGTTAACCAAGCAATCTACTTGGTCAAGTATCCATAGTTATTACGAGAGCCTACGTGCGCAGCGTGCTTATAAGCGTATTAGCGATGAGCACTTGCAAGTATTTGCTGAGCAAAGCTTGAGCAAAAACACAGATGGTAGCTATACGCTTATGTTTGCACCAGAACAAGAGCTGGCCAATTATTTTGGCGCACCTCATATCGATGCTGCACTCAAAAAACTACGCTGTCCCTACACCTTGATTACAGGCAAGCCTACCCTGTTTATCAATGACAAAGTACGAAAGCAATGGCAAAAGTTTGTCCCAGATAGCAGTCTTATTTCGCTGTCAGATTATGGCCATCTATTGCCAATGGAAGCGCCTGAACTATGCGCTCAAATCATCAACGAGCACTATCAAAGCAGTAAATAAGGATTTACAACGACTGAATTATGACTGACCTCTTTGCCCCTGCACCTATGGATAACTTACTACCTTATGATGGTAAGGTGAATGATTTAGGTGTGATTATCGACGATGCCACTGCCCTTTATAGCTTCTTGCTAAATGAGCTACCTTGGCAGCCAGACATTGTGACGTTATTTGGCAAAACTCATGTGACCACTCGTCAAATTGTCTGGATGGGAGATACAGATGCAGACTATCAATACTCGGGACACGTGCGGCAAACCGTTCCATGGTCAGACATAGTGTTTCACGTGAAACAGAATATCGAGCAAGCTTTAGCAGAAATCGGTGTCATTGCTCATTTCAATACCTGCCTACTTAATTACTATCCTTCTGGCGCAGATGGTATGGGCTACCATGCTGATGATGAAAAAGAGCTCGGTCATCAACCAGTCATCGCCTCCTTATCACTCGGTGCCACCCGCAAATTTGTTTTTAAGCATAAAAAAACTCAAGACAAAGTTGAACTTCATCTTGAGTCTGGTCAGCTCGTTGTGATGCATGGTGACACACAGACCTGTTGGAAACATACGATCACCAAGACAAAGACGGTCAATGCTGGGCGAATCAGTCTAACGTTTCGACGTATGCTTATATCTTAATACTATCGTTGACTTAACGAGTCGTCTAATTCTTACGCGAGACGATCCAAAAAACGCTCACGGTAGCATTGGTAAGCTGCTTCACAAACACTGGAAGTGTAGCTAGCATTAACGCCACCTGCGACCACTGCACCTACCGCTGGAATGATTTGCGCCGCTTTTGTCTTAACAATATTAGTGGCTACTTTAGTCGCTGTCTGACGCAGTACACGAGACATGACTTCCTCATTAATCTGATTAAATGCCTGGATTTCTGGATCTTTGATCATGGCATGAGTGCCATCTAACGCCGCTTTACGCTCTTCAACAGAGGCAGAAGTTGCTACAGCCAACAAAGACATCGCAAATAGCTGCTCGCCTTCATCATTAATATCAAAACCATAGTACGTTGCATATTCTCCAATCGCACGTAGATTGGCTGTAATAAGCCCAACGACATCAGCAGGGATACCTGCCCAACCTACAACCCCTGTAGTCACCCCTTGTGCACTGGTTAGCGCTACATATTTACTTTTGAAAAGCTTAACTTGTTTATCTACAACTACAATGGGTAGACGTTCAATATCAGCTAGCGTTTTGATAGAGGAGTCATTAATATCTGCTTCCTCTTGATAGCTATCGATAACATCTTGAGTGTCTAGTGTCCAATTGGCTGCATCACTTAAAGCACTAATCGTTTCCTCAGTTGCTTTTTTTAGAGAATCGCCAAACTGTGGAGCTTCCATTAACGCATCACCGGCTGCTACCACAGGGGTATTAAGCACTGCTAGCGTCTTATCCAAAATCCCTTTATCGGGGTTCTTCCATGCTTCTATCTCTGCACGAACTTTTGCTTCATAAGCAATGTGGTCATCTGTTTCTTCATTGCTGGTTTTATTGTTGATAGTCATATTATTCCCTTTATTAGTATCGTTCGCTTTCTATCCTATGATAAATAAGCAAAGACTACAGGGACGTTCTGTTGTTCAAAATAAAACTTTTGTATGATTTGTTAAGTTATCAGTTAAGTTTACTGGGTTTCAACAGACATCCCCTTACTAATAAACCCTATCAAACACTACTTAATACTTGGGCAATCTTGACAGTCACTCAGCAGCTGCTAAGACAATCTTACCAAAAGCATCGCCTTTTTGTAGTTCGTGGTGCGCTGCAACAACGTCTGAAAGTAGATAAGTTTTTTGAATTTTTAAAGTCAACTCACCATCAGCTACTTGCTGTAAAACACGCGCCATATCCTGACCACTACGCTGCGCTTTATAACCTGCTACTGCTAAGTTTTGCTGCTCGCCTGCTTCTGTGAGCTTATCAACCCAAATGGTTGGTAATACATCCACGCGAGCGCCTGATTTGAGCACGCTAAGCGCGCGGACACCTGCTTCATCACCGACTAAATCAAGTAACACGTCGGCTTGTAGGTCAGGGAAGTCTTCATCTTTGGTATAATCTATCCAACCCGCCAGCTTAGATACGTTTATTAACTCATCAAGCTTGGCGTATTTTTCTGGTGAACAAATGACCGTTACCTTGATGTTATCTTGCGCCACTTTATTTATGAGCAGTTGGATTAATAAATGACCGACACCGCCTGCTGGTGCATTAATCACCACATGCTCGCCTGTTTTTATATCAGCAAAATCTACAAATTGTAGCGCCGTTTGTCCGATACAGGGCAAAGCACCTGCCTGCTCTAAAGTGACATTGTCTGGTACTTTTGCAAGCAGCTTGGCATCTACTGCCACATATTGCGCGTAGCCACCACCGCTAAAGGTCAAGGCCGCTACTCTATCGCCGATAGCAAACTCATCGCTATTACTGCTGACTACTTCGCCTGATACGTCGAACCCTAAAATAGCAGGCTGATCATTCTCAAACTTGTCTTTACGGATGTTCTCTGCACCCCAGCCTTTACCTTGGCGGGTCTTATAATCGACAGGGTTAATTCCAGCATAGGCAATTTTTACCAGTACTTGGTCGTCCTGTAGCTCAGGAACATCAGCACCATCCTGGTATTTCATTACTTCAGGCTCACCGAACTCGCGTATGAGTACGGCGTGCTGAGTCTTAGGTATGTTGTGGTTAGCTTGTTGATTGTTATCGGTAGTAGACGCTGTTGCCATCGTAGAATATCCTTATATTTTGTTTATTAGGCTGTACTTGTTATTTATCTTATCGAAACGTTGTGCTGTTAATATCACTTTCAATCAAAAACATAGTTAATCGATCATATGATTAATAAAGACAATTGTTCATATATCGATAGATTGCCAATATAATACATTCAAACGAATTATTATAGTTAGGTATTAAGGCAACATCAGCTCTGCGCTAATGGGCAGGTGATCTGATAGCGATGACCAAGGTTTTCCAGTATGTACCCAAGCATCCTTCACAAGCAAATTGCGCACATAGATACGATCTAAGCTGAGTACTGGAAGTTTTGCTGGAAAGGTAGGCAATAGCTTGCCATGACAATGTCTAAACGCTTCTATCATACCGAGTTCTGATGCCAGCTTGTCACAAGACATCTTTTTCCAATCATTAAAGTCGCCTGCTAAGATAAGCGGTTGATCCGGCGCAATCTCATTTCGCACATAGTCACTAATCGCTTGATACTGCTTGATACGATCACGCTCAAATAAATTTAAATGTGCACACAGCACCACAACAGGCATCTCCCAACCAATAGGCTGTACCTCACAGTGTAAGACACCGCGTTGCTCAAGCTTATTGACCGTAATATTTACATTGTGTTTTGGATCCAGCGGGAAGCGGCTCAATACTGCATTGCCATGATGGCCGTTTTCGTACTCTGAGTTTTTGCCATAACTATTTTGCAAATCTAAAAACTCGCCAAACCATTCATGTTGCGACTGATCGGGGTACTCGTTATATTGCATATTGCGTTTGAGGTTTTGGCCTTGCACTTCTTGCAAACACAAGACATCTGAACCGACAGACTCTAGCGCTTGAGCAATACCTTGCATCTTCACTTGGCGATTCAGCGGTGACATGCCTTTGTGGATGTTGTAGCTGGTTAAAACAAAAGAAGTGGTAGTCATAGTTTGGTTCGTTGTACGCTCATTATGTATGGAGTAAAGATCAATAGCTTAGCTACGATAGCACCCATAGTGATGGTAATGATAGACATAAAAAGAGCACTGGCTCATACTGAACCAATGCTCTCATATTACACCTATGTATTATTAATGGCTAATTCATAAATGGTTGATTCATAAATGAACATCGCGCATAGGTGTCATCGTCAGATTAGTAGCGAGTTACTAGCGCTATTGGTTGATCTTCACCCATGATATTTTGTGGCATAAATACAGCTTCGCCGCCATTATGAATGACGTGTTCGATGATTTCACCGATTGCATCATCTGTAATACCTTCTGTAGTGGCATCATTTGCAGGACTTAACGTTTGTGCTTTCTCGTCAATCTTAGCGGACTGGATATAACCACGGCGTACATAAAGCGTCTCGCCAGCTCCTTGGAAGGCACTACGATATACTTCCTGTAGATCAGTTTGCAACATATTCGCACCGCGAGCTTTGTCAATTTCACCCAATGCAGCTTTGTGCAGTGAGGTACGGTACTCTTCTACGGCTTCTTGCACACTATCTACGATATGCTGAGCGCTACCGTCTTCTAAATTGGTCGCATTTGACACTGTAGCAATAATATTATCTGGACGATCACAGACTTCTTTATAGTAGCCAATGTTTTTTGCATCGCCAACTATGACAAGAGGCATTTTATGCTCACCCCATAGTTCTTGGACACTTTTATCAACTTGGTTAAAGAATTCTTTTAAATGACTGCTTTCGTTATTTGATGAGCGATCTGAGCCACCGTCGCCTGTTGTATATAGTCCGTTGTTTTCAACAGGGAACTGAATGTTCTCCATGTTGTTTTGTGCATCGTCATCTTTATCGAATTCTCTGACAACTCGGTCATTAGATGCTTCAATCAAACGCGCATTGTCACGAGTCAAGACCACCGTATAATAATGTACCGCACTTGCCATATCACGGACTAAGTCACGCGTAGCAAATCTATCTGAAATCACAACGCGTTCTGTTGTATCAATTGGCATACGGATGACTTGCACATCATCTGTACTAGCAAATATAGCTAACGTATCGAGATTATAATTGTGATTGAACTCACTGATTTTATTTTGAATGTTATCTAGAATGGTAGTCGCTGTGCGTTTATCGTACTCTTTTATCAGACGATCTTCGGCAACTTTTAATTGGTTTTTTAGAGCGATAGGATCTTGCTCGTTAGCTGGATGTTCACGATGCGTTTTAACAAAGATACTTACGGCAGGATTCGCTTTAGTTTCACGTAAACTTTTAAGAGTCGCTTTCATATATTGCTCCTTGTTTTATTATCGTTCATTTTTAACTTTATGTGTTTCTTCACTCATGTACTTTTATAAGTATAAAAATTTCTATCCGTATTTTTCTTGCACCTTATCGATGCATAATATTTAAATTCCATTATCTTGATGCTAACAGCTATACCCCACTCCCTGTAGGGTTAATTTGCAAGCAAATGATAGTGCTTTGTAAGTAGAGCACTCTATATTGTTAAAAAATTGCCTTAGCGAGCATAGCTACATATTCGGGTAATTATCTTCAGACGTTAAATATAAGTACCAGAGTCTCGATATTTACTTTCAGATTCCTAGCACTCTCCTAATTGGTTGAATCGTATAAAAGTGCTTAGGTTGTATTTTTACCAAACGAACCCATCTTTTATATAATCTATATATAAAATAAGAACACACTGTATATTTCAATAGTAGCCAGATTTATCTCATTCTAATTTTGATTAATAATAATTCATTGATACCGGATACCTATATGACACCTTCTCCTATAGATTTACGCCTTGTCGATTTTGCCGACACTGCGCCACATACGTTACAAAACCAAGTGATTGATGCTATTAATGCTGCCAATGCTTTTTTGGATACCTTAACCGTGATAGAAAGCGAAAGCGCCGAAAAAACAAGTGCTGATAAAATAAGCGCTGAACAAGCTTTGACAGATGTGATGAGCTTTGACCATATTAATTTAGCATTAGATCGTAGCTGGGGTATTTTGTCGCATCTCAATAGCGTGATGAGCAACGATGAGATTCGTCATGTGCACCATGAGCTGCTACCAAAACTGTCTGCTTACGGTACGCGAGTGGGACAGCATCAGCCGTTGTTTAGTCGCTATCAAGCTATCGTCAATGACACAGATTTCTTTGCTACGCTTGAGCCTGCTCGTGCACGCGCAATCGAACTGGCATTACGTAGCTTTGAGTTGTCAGGCGTTGCTTTACCTCCAGCTGAGCAAGAAAAGTTTGCCACCATCCAAAGCGAGTTATCTACCTTGTCTGCAACCTTTTCGGACAATATCTTGGATGCGACGCAAGCATTTGCCCTGCCTTTAGAAGACGCTCAATTAAAAGGTCTAACAGAAAGTGGTTTGGCACTATTGGCAGATGCAGGCGAGCAATACAAAGCCCGTGAGCTTGCTAGCGGTGCCCTTAGCCAAGCTGATGCAGATGCACTTCCTACTCCTTATTATGTGGCCAGTTTAAATATCCCCGTATATCTAGCGATCATGACTCATGCGGACGATCGCAGCCTACGCGAGACGCTGTATCATGCTTATGTTACGCGCGCCTCTGAATTTGATACGCATACCAATGCAAAAGGTAACTCGTTAAATAACGCTGACAATATGAGTCAAATCCTCTCGTTACGTGAGCAAAAAGCCAAGCTACTAGGTTTTGCAACTTATGCTGAAGTATCGCTATCGACCAAGATGGCAGACAATGTCTTAGAAGTTGAAACATTCTTACGTGACTTAGCAACGCAAGCGACCCCTGCTGCCAAAGCAGATTTGGCACAGCTACAGAAATACGCTAGCGATTATGGCATTGACGAGTTGCAACCGTGGGATAGCGCTTATATCGCTGAAAAAGTAAAACAAAGTGAGTTCAGCTTATCGCAAGAGGAGATTCGTCCGTATTTCCCATTACCTAAAGTGATTAATGGTTTGTTTACTATCGTTGAGCGTCTATACGGTATTAAAGTACAAGAGCAATGTCATAAAGATGCAGAAAGTGACTCAGTCTCTCGCTGGCATGACGATGTGAGTTTTTATCAATTATTCGACGCTGATGATCGCTTGCTTGGTGGCTTCTACTTTGACTTGTTTGCGCGTAGCGGTAAGCGTGGCGGTGCATGGATGAGTGGTTTTCAATCTCGCTATAGCTACGAAGAACAGAACCATCAGCAGTTGCCCGTTTGCTTTATGGTTGGTAATTTCACGCCAGCACTTGATGGCAAACCTAGTTTATTGACCCATGATGAAGTATTAACCTTATTCCACGAATTCGGTCATGGCCTACATCATTTATTGACCCAAGTGACGGTGGGTGATGTCGCTGGTGTTAATGGCGTTGAGTGGGATGCGGTCGAGCTTCCTAGTCAGTTTATGGAGAACTGGGCTTGGGACGCTGAAGGCATCGCTCTTATCAGCAGCCACGTTGAGACGGGCGAACCATTACCTAAAGACAAGCTCGATGCACTATTAGCAGTCAAAAATTTCCAAAGTGGTATGCAAACGCTTCGTCAAATTGAGTTTGCCCTATTTGACTTGCTTATTCATGCTCATACGCCAGCACTTAGTTACGATGGCATTTCAAAGACGCTCAATACTGTTCGTAATGATATATCCGTTATGCAAACACCTGACTATAACCGCTTTGCCAATGGTTTTAGTCATATCTTCGCGGGTGGTTATGCTGCAGGTTATTACTCATATAAATGGGCGGAACTGCTATCAGCTGATGCATTTAGCAAGTTTGAAGAAGACGGTATTTTCAACCCAGCGACAGGCAAAGCGTTCCGTGAATCTATCTTATCTGTTGGCGGCAGTTTCCCAGCCAAGACCAATTTTGAAAACTTCCGTGGTCGTAGCGCCAGTATCGACGCCTTGCTACGTCATAATGGTTTCACTGATGTTAAAAATATTGATGCGGCAAACACTCAAACGACTCGAGAGGTCATTTAAATGCGTTATCAGTCATCTAGTCCCAAGCGCCGATTTTTAGCAGGGGTACGTTGCCCGAAATGTCAGGAGATGGATGCTGTGGTGCAAGTCAATATCGTTACCCCTGCCCCAGATGAGTACATTGAATGTACTCAATGTGAACATACAGAGCACCGCCCTGACCCTGATGCCATTAGTGCAAAGAACCATTTAGAAGATCAGATGGCTCGTGATGCGATGATAACTGGCACTAGCGGCACTGTAAAATTCAAGTCTTAGTTATTTAGTTTTCATACTGAAAAACAGATTGAATCGTTTATTATTTAATGAGCTATTAAGCCTATCTATCAATAGATAGGCTTTTTATTTTGAGTTTGCTATAGTATGGCTACTTATATTCTTGACACGAAACGATCATAATATGAAACCAAACAATATCCGGCCTTTACCCACTCACACTTCCAAGAAAGAAGCGTCTAAAACACGCCGGAAAATTTTGGCAGTACTGATCTCTATATTGTTACTTATTATCATTGTTTACCTCATCGTAGGAAGGTCTGGCACTCAGTCCACACTCCCTGTAGATAACGCTACTTCAGCACCAGTAACTGACCAAACACAGACAGAATTAGTCACAGACAACACTTCGGAAGTAACAAGTGACTCTGTGATTAACGATGGTGTGCTCATGGATGAAAACTCTGAAGCAGATAATAATGACAGTACCGCGATACCAAATCCTACTGCTATATTAGATGCGCCTCTACCAGAAAATGATAGCTTGGCTAAAGAAGAGATTGATCGTTTAGAAGATGAACGTCAGCGACTGGCCGAACAAGAAAAACTAGCCGCTGAACAAGTTGCTATGAATAAGCAGTTGACTGATATGAAGGCCGAACAAATTGCGCTACTCGAACAACAAATTGCTCAGTTAGAAGCAAACGACTCTAACAAAGCAACGGTTCAATAATCGTTACTTGATTTGGTTACAGAGAGGCTTACGATGGCGATTCTGCAATTCACACATGCCTCTATTTTAAATAGCAATGCACAGTTGCTTGTTTTACCTGTTAACAACGCTGGTATCATTTTAGATCCTGTACTTACACGAGCGAAAACGCTATTTCCTGATAATTATAGTCGCTATCACCGTGCGTGTCGCGATGGCAGTCTGAATGTTGGTAGCTGCTTACTTAATAAGCGTACACGTGAGCAGGTCGGACTTGGTATCAGTAGTAACGGGAATCAGCCAAGCTACATCGCCAACCTCGTAATATCAAACCATCCTTATCATCCAACGCGCACACGCTGGCTGACTGCTGCTTTGATTGATTTGCAACAGCAAATAATGCCGCTTATACGTTACCAAGGCATACGCAGAGTTGCATTGCTTGCGCGGCCGCTTATCTCAGACAAACCACGTGATATCGTATCTAACGAAAGTAATACAGCAGATACTCTGCCTTTAGACTGGCATGCTGATACGTTGCCAATACTGACTGAATATTTACAAGACCTACCAAAACTTCGTATCGATATACATTTGCCTAAAAATATTAATATCGCCACATGATTGATGATTTATAATCGTGTGAAACTTTACATTGTATAGAACGGCATAGCAGTCAAAAAATTAGGGACTAATGGTAGCGTCAATGCCATGCTAAATTATTATATGCTATTTACAAATAGCCAAATTATTTCCCATCACGTTTAGCACCCCTATTCCTACTTTGAAAACCTGCTAAATTAAGATTTTGCGCCGCACTATGTGACGGTCAACGATTGCGAAGGTAGTGAGCTGCAGGTATATTCATTATCTCAATGAATGTTCAAAGTATACTGATCCAATACTGCTGCTATATATTGAGCCTTAATAGTGTTAACTCTATCGTAAAGTGCTAACAATACTGCAGGCAGAAAGCCATCGTATTATTGCACCAAATTTATCTAGTTAGGGGATCTCAGATAAGATGACTACACGTACTGACTACCCTTATCAACACCATGTTGACTACATACAAATACTGCTTGACCATTTAAATTTGACAGATATCACATTATTTTGTCAGGATTACAATGGTTTAATTGGTTTTCATCTAGCCACTAATAATTCGCTACTTTTCAATAATAGTTTTCGGCAAAAATTTCAATAACAATATCATCCAAACTATGTCACAAAATAACCGCATTTCTAACATGCTATTGAGTAACATTCATTTCAAATAGATTAAGTATAATAAAACGAGATAAGAATTTTGTCGACTTTAGTGCTTGGTAATATATCTGCTAATATACGAGCGATAATTAGATATAATCGTCCAAATTAATATCAGAGATACATTATGTTAATACTCACATATTTACTCAAATGCAAAATAATAATATTTATTGCACTAACTATGTTATCGACATTCGCAATGGCAATGAGCTTTCAACAAACTCAACAATTAGCGTATGAAGGAGATGCTGAAGCCCAATTTAATCTTGGTAAGATATACGCTAACGGCAAAGACGTTGGACAAAATTATACAAAAGCAGTAGATTGGTATTTGAAATCTGCTGACCAAGATCATTCTATGGCTCAATACAATCTTGGTTTGATTTACTCGCACATTTATGGTGTGCCACAAGATTATAATGAAGCAATGGAATGGTATAAAAAGACAGATAGCCAAAAAGAATTTCCTACGTCAAATATTTATAATTTGAAAGATCAAAAAAACAAAAATATATCTCAAGGTGATGCTTATATACAAGCAATCAAATGGTATGAAAAAGCAGCTAATCGAGGAGTTGCTGAAGCTCAATATAATCTTGGTTTATTGTATAAAAAAGACGAAAATATGTCTCAAGATGATTACTATGCGAAAATTATAGATTTGTATCAAAGATCAGCTGATCAAGGTTATGCACCTGCGCAAAACAGTCTTGGTGGAATGTACAAATGGGGTCGGGGCTTAACAAAGGATAATATGAAAGCATTTAAATGGTATCAAAAAGCAGCTAATCAAGGCTATGCCCCTGCACAATCTAGTCTTGCATATATGTATCAAGATAATAGAGGTGCATTTAAAAATGATGCAAAGGCTATAGAGTGGTATAAAAAAGCAGCTGATCAAGGTGATGCTGGCGCAAAAGTTAGTCTTGCTGATATATATAATTATGGTATGGGTACGCCTCAAGACCACCTGAAAGCTTTTGAACTATATCAGAAAGCGGCTGATCAAGGTGATGCTGGCGCAAAAGTTAGTCTTGGTTTTATGTATGAGGTAGGCGACGGTGTAACCCAGAATAAGAGTAAAGCAAAAAATCTCTATAAGCAGTCTTGTGATGAAGGTTATCAACCAGGTTGCAAGTACTATAGCGATTTAAACGAATAAAACTCTTTAAACCACAAAAAACCGCCTTGAGTGTTATTAACTAACAGCCCAAAGCGGTTTTTTATATCAGGCGAAGATATTTATTCAGCAGTTGGGGTTGAACCCTGCTCAACACCTTTCATAGTCAGTTTGATACGACCACGGTTGTCAACGTCTTGTACGAGTACTTTAACGACCTGACCTTCTTTTAGGTAGTCTGATACATTCTCTACGCGCTCTTCTGCGATTTGTGAAATATGTACTAGGCCATCAGTGTTTGGCAAGACATTTACAAATGCACCGAAGTCGACGATACGAGCAACGGTACCTTCATAAGTTTTACCGACTTCAACTTCAGCAGTTAGTGCTTCGATTTTACCGATAGCTGCTTTGGTCGCTGCTTTGTTTTCACCAAAGATACGGATAGTACCAGCATCATCGATATCGATAACCGCGCCAGTTTCTTCCGTTAGCTGACGGATAGTTGCGCCGCCTTTACCGATAACGTCACGAATCTTGTCTGGATTGATTTCGATAACTGCATAATTTGGTGCATGAGCATTGATTTCAGTACGGCTCTCAGGCAATACTTGGTTCATTGCTTCTAGGATATGAATACGACCAGCATGGGCTTGTTTAAGCGCTTGCTCCATAATGTCAGGGGTAATACCTTCGATTTTGATATCCATCTGAAGTGCAGTGATACCATTTTTAGAACCAGCTACTTTAAAGTCCATATCACCTAGATGATCTTCATCACCTAAGATATCTGACAATACAGCAAAACGATCGCCTTCTTTAACCAGACCCATCGCGATACCAGCAACTGGTGCTTTTAATGGTACGCCTGCGTCCATCAATGCCAAGCTTGCGCCACAAACAGAAGCCATAGAAG
>Ga0209295_1000654_pt1 | contig 14619 bp, 13 predicted proteins | sample Porto_5metaG_FD_187428 | JGI IMG/M metagenome (GOLD analysis project Ga0209295, IMG submission 187428) | Marine algal microbial communities from Porto, Portugal - Porto_5 metaG (SPAdes) (version 2) | ecosystem: Host-associated > Algae > Red algae > Unclassified | place: Portugal: Porto... | reverse complement strand
GGGTAGATTATTTTCTTCCTCTTCCCTTACTAACGCATCTTTAATTTGACCACCGATTTGTGACACACTCAATTCAATTTACAGAAGCGCAACTTCGTTAATGTTTCTCTAAACTACTACAAAATTAACACAAAACAGCCAAAACACTTGCCAAATCTCCAATTCATCTTGCAATAAGTTGATTAATAGTTATATCTTTAATATTTTTACCAAAGCAACCGTTTGAATGAAGTGGATGTCATAATATAATAAATTAGTAAATGAACGTGAAACAGAACGCGAATTTACACGGATTGAACGAATAGCGCAGATTTTTTTGATAGCGAGAAATGCTATTTAACGAAAAAAATCACTCATTCAAAATTCAAATCACTCACTCAAAATTCATCATATAATGTGTTATACAAAACACTCGCTAATAGTTATTTTACTATTTTTTTTATATATAAATATCAATTCAAAGACGATTTCCAATGAAATTTGGGATTCGGAATTTGGAATTTGCTACTTAGAATTTGGTACTTCCCAAGAAGGTTGTATTAAAGGAGATTGCGATAATGGCTACGGCATATATGTCTATCCGAATGGAGATATTTATGATGGCCAATGGCTCAATAATCAGCGGCAGGGAAAAGGAACAATGAGCTACGAAGGCAAGGCACAAGGCGATATATACGATGGAGAGTGGTCTGAAAACCTACGACACGGACAAGGCATTTATTCATGGAAAAACGGTAGTATATATGAGGGCAATTGGGAAGCTAACAAAAAAAGCGGTAGAGGAAAACTGTACAAAACCAACGGTGAATGGTACGATGGCGAATGGCGTGCCAACATCAAGGAAGGCAAAGGCATTTATAAATTCAATAAAACCGACAAGTGGGCAGCACACACCTACTCAGGACAGTGGAAAAATAACAAACCTTGCTGCTCCGGAACATACAAATACATGGATGGTACAACTTTCGTAAAAGATAAAGAAGCAGAAAGTACAGGTTGCAGAATGGGCGACTGTCAGAACGGTTACGGAGAGTATCATTATGCTAAAGATCGCCGCTACGAAGGCGGTTGGCGCAATGGACGCTTTGATGGCGAAGGCACGTTTTTCTACGAAACGGGCGAAAAATATGTCGGCACATGGCTTGCCAATAAACGCGACGGCGAAGGGCAGTTTTATAACAAAACAGGCGACCTGGTATACGACGGCAATTGGAAAGGCGACGTGCAAAGTGGCTACGGAATTTACCATTATCAAAATGATACACGCTACGCCGGACAGTGGGAAAACGGCGAAAGAGAAGGCAAAGGACGCTTCACAATACCCAAAACAGGTTATTACGAAGGCGAATTTTCTTTAGATAGATTCAACGGGCAAGGTACGTTTCATTATGCCAACAGGTCGCGCTACGAAGGCGGTTGGCAAGACAATCGCAAGCACGGCGAAGGTATAGAATACGACCCCGATGGAGAGGTTTATCGAAAAGGTATTTGGTTTAATGGCGAATTTGTAGAATAACTAATAACGAAAATTTGTGATGAAAAACGGGGTTTGGCGAGATGAATATATGTTGCATACCTTCATGTGCGATGCCGAGCGCAAGGCGCGACTAACGGCTATTTGCCACTGTATGCAAGAATCTGCAGGGCGTCATGCAGCACAATTTCAGTTGGGTTACGAGGGGATGCAAGCCAATAATCAAGCGTGGGTACTCAATCGACTGCGTGTACAAATGAGCGATTATCCCGATTGGAAAAGCACGCTACGCATCGAAACTTGGGTGCAAATGATGCGTGGACCTTTTTCGCAGCGTTATTTTTTATTAAAAAATGGAGCGGGAGAAATCATCGGTTCGGCAAATACCTTTTGGGTCGTCATACATACCACCACACATAAGCCCCAACGCCTCAAAAATAAAATCGAAATCCCTATCATCGACAAAGTACCACCTTGCGGCGCAGCCGAAAAAATTATCCTACCTGATGGGCTACAAATAATTGATAATCATAAAGTTAAACAAAGCGACCTCGACCTACTTCATCACGTCAATAATGTCAAATATCTCGAATGGGTATTGGATACCCAAAGCCAAAGCGAAGCCATACGCCCCCGACAAATTGACCTTAATTTCGTTGGCGAAGCCCACCTTAATGACACCATAGAAATACACAAAATTACTTCAGATAATCAACAATTTTACCAACTAAAAAGCAGCGAAAAAGAAATTTGCAAAGGTGTTTTGACAGGTTGACGATTTGATGGATTTACGATAGTATTTTTTCGCTACGCGAAAAATTCGTCAACCCGTCAACTCATTAATAAAAAGTTAAATATTGTTTTTTTTTAATAAAAAGCGAAAAAAACGTTTGCACTGAACAAAAAAATGATTACATTTGTAATATTGAAGTAAAAAACCTCATCATACACAACACTATATTATGCACACCAAAGTCAAATCGCTCCTACTTGCATTTCTCTTTGTTTTGAGTCTTGCATCTTTTTTGTACATCAATTTCTGCCCATCTGCTCAAATTGTAGACGCAACCAATCTACCTCGGATATTGAGCGCAGAATCAACTGATTACAATGCTATAATTCCTGAACTGGAAATACTGGAATGGTTCATTGATAAAGTCACGCCGATTATCAGGTAATTTTATCAGTCCATAGTCCATAGTCCATATTTTCCACTAAAAAACCTCTCTGATTTTCATGTCTATATTTTTCGTTGGGCGGTCATTTTTTGTTTCCGTAGCAGCGATTTTATCCAATACATCTAAGCCGGCTATTACCATTCCAAACACCGTATATTCTTTGTCGAGTTGGGGTGCGCCACCTGTTTTAAGGTATGCTTCGCGCTGCTCGGGCGTATAGCGAAAGCCTCGTTCCTGCTCTATTTTAGCCAACCTTTCTTCCGTACAATTACTCCCATGCACGATATAAAACTGCGAACCCGATGAGGCTTTTGCCGCATTATTGTCTCGTGCCGCTGCGAGCGCACCACGTACATGCACGCGCCGCGGCGAAAACTCCGCCGGAACAGTATAGCCCGGACCGCCGCTACCAATACGTTTGCTCTGTGATGCCTTGCGCGAACCGGGGTCGCCACCCTGCACCATAAAACCCGGAATAACCCGATGAAACAAGACGCCATCGTAATACTCTTGACTGATTAATTTCAAAAAATTGTCGCGGTGTTCTGGCGTATCATCAAACAAAACGATAGTCATATCTCCAAACGTTGTCTCCAATTTCACCATACAATCCTGCGGGGCGCGTACCGCGATATATTTCTGATAAACAGTCGCTCGCGCTCCTTTTTCAGCCTTTAAGGTCACCAAATAATTACCCGAATTTTCATACTGATGAATTGGCGCAATAGTATCAGAACCATTACCATCACCAAAATCCCATTCGTAACTTTCTGCTCCCGTAGAAGTGTTTTTAAATTCGATAGTAGCAGGAGCTTCATAAGTCGAATTTAGATGAGTAAATGAAGCCTTCGGAACACCACAAGCACTCAATAGAATGATGAATAATAAAACGGCAAACGGTAGACGGCAAACGGTGGACGGTAGACGGTGAACTTCTTTCTTAAACATTTCTAATTTCTAATTTAAAATAACTTTTTGGAATCAATGTCTTTACCAAACGATAAAGACATTATTATAATTTGTGTAAATTTGCGCCGCAAGTTCGCTAAAAAATTGAACTCATTTAGGGGGATTTGGGAGATAGGTAATTGGGTGAATGGGTACTATCCAATTTCCTAATCACCGAATTTCCCAATTACCTGTTCACCCAATCAACCAATTACCATGTTTACACGAAAAAATTTGAATTTTATTGCTGTTTTGTTGATTCTTTTATGTTGTTTTTCCTGCAAAAACGATACTAAATCCAAAGCTACACCCATTACGATAGAAATACCTACTTTTAATGCAGATATGGCGTATCGTTATATTGAAAAACAAGTGTCTTTTGGACCGCGCGTTCCCAATACAATGGCGCATGATTCCTGTGCCGAATGGCTCAAACGCGAGTTTCACGAAGTCGGCGCACGACTCATCATACAACATGCCGACCTCAAGGCCTACACTGGCGAAATCCTTAAAGCACAGAACTTTATCGCGGTTTATAATCCCGAAGCTAAGCGCAGAGTGATGCTCGCGGCACACTGGGATTCGCGCCACATGGCAGAGTGGGATGCTGATGCTAATAAGCGAATGCAACCCATTTTGGGTGCAGACGACGGTGCAAGCGGCGTAGGCGTACTCCTCGAAATCGCCCGCAATCTCGATGTACACAAAATCGAAGGACTTGGTGTAGACATCATTCTTTTTGACGCAGAAGACATCGGTCAGCCACGCGGTGGCGGCGGTTTTCCCGAACAAGAAAATACTTGGTGCCTCGGTTCGCAGCATTGGTCGCGCAATAAACATGAACCAGACTACCGCCCAATGTACGGCATTTTGCTCGATATGGTCGGATCGAAAAACGCACGTTTCCCACGCGAAGACGTTTCCATGAAATACGCACCCGATGTCGTCAATAAAGTGTGGACAGAAGCACAAAAGGCAGGATACAGCAGCTATTTTGACTTCGGAAGAGCACCCGGCGTCACCGACGATCATCTCTACGTCAACCAAATTGCTAAAATACCCATGATAGACATCATCAATCGCCCAGTCACTAGCGAAACAGGCTTCGGACATTATTGGCACACCCACCAAGACGACCTTAGCATAATCGACAAAAAAACCCTCCAAGCCGTCGGACAAACGGTCTTGAACGTCTTATATAAAGAAGCCGCAGGAGCATTATAGCATTACTTCGGATGATAAACCCGCACAGCATTCTTATAAACGGTGGCTTTGTCCAATGAAATATCTTTAGTTTGTTTATTCACTAACAGCTCCATTTGGTCATCATAATGCGGACTTCCGGGCTTCCAACTATTACCGAAAAGGTTGACCGTTTTTAGCAATTCCAAACCATCTTCGCCGAAGCCTGCGTAGATGATGAAAGTGTCGCCATGCTTCATTTTCACTTTATCTTTACCGTGTTTAGTAAGGTGACAATTGGCGAGTGTATTTGTGCTGCCGTACATCGGAAGTTCTTTGTCGCCACGCACGAGCTTTTGAACATCGCCAAGCGGTACTTCGAGTGTACCATAGTTTTTCAATAGAAAATCGCGAGCAGCCCGTAGTACTTTTTCGTATTCTTTTTCGGGAATAATGTTGTCGTAAAGTGCGAAGTTGTCCAATAAAAATTTCTGCATATACATGGTCGTGATTGCCATGAGGGTGGCTTGCTTATTTTCGATATTCATGCGCCTGTCCCATTTTTTTAATACTTTATCTACTCCCAGCAAATCAGTATATTTCGATGGAATTTCAAAGAGCATATCAAGGTTTGTGGCATTTCTGAAACTAATATCCGTAGGATGATAACCTTCATCGTCGCGAATGGCTTTGATGTCCTCAAAACTTACTTTATCGTGCATCGCAATGAGTTGTTTAAAACGATTGGCGCGGTGCGTATTGGAGGTCATAATCCCGTAAGTGGCGGGGTAATCTTCGGGGTTTGGGTTTTCGTCGGCGGCGGTGCAATCAAGTGGCGTACTATTGGCATCGAACACGTAACCTGCCTGCGGATTGACACTGCGAACATTCATTTTACGCGGCATAATGCTGTCATAACTCCAAAGGGTAGCGGAAGTATCACCAGGCACGAGTCCGCGCCATTCGTAGTCGGGCAAACGTACGGGCATGAGGGCATTGTTTTCGTGAAATATATTGCCTTCCTTATCGGCATAAGTTATCGTTTGGCATGGAATGCCTTGTATATCAATAGTTTGTTGAAACTCGTCGAAGTTTTGTGCCAAGCCCATTCTATACCATTGTTCGGCGGTTTTGATGTTGAAAAAAGCATTGTTTCGGAAAGCGAATGTACCGGATTTATTTTTTACCGTAGGTCCATAGATGCTGGTATAGTATTTTTTCTTTATGGGTAAAATAATAGGACCTATCTTAACGCGGAGTTTGGCGTGGTGCTTTTCGAGTTCGAGCCATTCGCCGTCAAATTTGTATAAATTCTTCTTTTTCGGGTGCATTTCCAATTCAAAAACATCAGAGTAATCGTCGTAATTCGTTGTATGTGTCCATGCGAGATTTGGCGTAGCAGCGATGAATGGCGTGATGCCACCGGCTACGAAAGTTGCACCAAAAATGTCGAGTCCTTCATCGGTTTTTATGCCGACTTCCCACCAACTCGCCGGTCCGTCGATGGGTTGGTGCGGATTGCCGACGAGGTAACTTCTGCCGTCGTTGGTTTTGCGGGGGCTGTACGCCATCGCATTGGAACCACCACCCTGATACCTTCCGAGTGTGGGGTAGAGGTCCATTTTGTTGTCCATCACTTTGGCGATGTCGAGGACGGCGTTATTATTGACGAGGAAATTGAGGACGAAAATCTGCAAGGTTTCCTGTTTAGTGATATTATTGAGTCCTTTAATGAGTTGTTCTTCGGGATGCAGTGCCGCATAGCGATTAATGCCTTGTGTATAAGCAACTAAAATAGCGTCATATTCGGGGCTGATGTCTTGTGCATAGCGGCTTTCGACAAATTCACGGATTTGGAACATTTGCATGATAAAATCAATCGCTGCACCATCCGGTCCGAGTAGCGTACCGGTCTTGTAACGCGCCGCAGCGAATGTTTCTTGCATGATATTGAAGTTGTCTTCGCATTGCGCCCAAGCTACGCCGTAGGCGGCTTCGGCATTGGTAGGGGCATAGATAAAAGGAATGCCAAAACTATCGCGGACGATTTCGATATTTTCAGGATTAATTTGTGCGAATGCAGTGTGGTAGGTGGTGATACAGGCGAATAAAAGAACCAATCTAATCATTTGTAATTTTTGAATTGCTTGATTGTTAAATTGTTTGATTGTTGTAATGGTTTTTGCGGAGCAAAAACTTTTCTGTCATCCTCAAAATATAAAGTGTAACTCCTTTTTGAGGAAAAGTAACACAGGCTTCCAGCCTGCACTGCGCCATATCGACACTTTGTTTTGATAAAACAGGACGCACTAATTCAGTGCAGGTTGGAAGCCTATGTTATTTTCGCCAAAAATCTAATCTGTCATTAGGCTAATGCGGTGAATACCAACATTATATGGGCGATTAATACAATCGCGAAGGATGTGATAATGGCTTTCATTATTTAGAAAATCAATATCGCCTACATCTAAAATCAAGATAGGAATTTCGTTTTCGACTTTAAAATATTCTAAGTAAGCGGTCTGTATTTTGAGTAGATAATCGGCGGAGATTTCCTGTTCGTATTCGCGTCCGCGCTGCTTGATTTGTTCCATTACCATTTCTACCGAACGGTGTAGATAAACGAGTAATTGAGGCTTAGGAAAATTGGCATTAAGGATGTTGAAGAAGCGTTGAAAAAGGCGGTATTCTTCGCCTGTGAGGGTATTGTTGGCGAAAAGCAGGGTCTTCATAAAGAAGTAATCTGAGATGGTTTTTTGTTGAAAAAGGTCTTGGGCGAGCATCGTTTGCTGTATCTGTTGGTAGCGTTCGGACATGAAGAATAGCTCCACCGAAAAGGCGTGTCTATCGGGGTTTTCGTAAAACATGTGCAGGAAGGGATTGTCTGAAAATTCTTCCAAAATCAAGCGCGTATCGAAGTCTTTTGCCAACATCTGCGAGAGGGTCGTTTTACCTGCGCCAATGTTGCCTTCGATGGCGATAAAATCATATTTTAGCTCTAATGCTTCCTTCATACCTCTCTAATGAATGAATTTTGAATGAATGAATTTTGTGAAAGTATTTATTCATTCAAAATCCTTTCTTTCACTTAATGTCACGTGTAGCGTATCAGCGCACAATTTACGAAGTTCTTCGATGCTTTTATTCAAAATAGGATGGATAAAATTTGGTGCAATTTCTTCGAGCGGTACCAAAACGAAATTGCGTTTCTGTAAATGCGGGTGCGGAAGCGTGAGGTTTTTGGAGCTAATTACCTCATTATCAAAAAATAATATATCTATATCTATGCTACGCGGTCCCCAATGTTCGTCGCGTTTTCTGCCCAATAAATTTTCTATTTCGTGAATGCTGTCGAGGGTTTGGAGGGCGGTCATCTCGGTTCGAACGATTATGGCTTGGTTGTAAAATGAGGCTTGGTCGGTTTTGCCCCAGGCTGCCGTCTCATAAACTTGGGAAAGCAATTGTATATGACCAATTCTTTTTTGGATTAAAAATTTGGCTTTGAGCAAATTGCCGAGCCTGTCGCCGATATTGCTACCGAGGTGGAGGTAGGTCGTTGATAGCGAACGGTGGACTGATTTATCCATTTAAACTTTCTTTAATTTCGGCTACTTTTTCAAGTGATACACCGAGTATATCAGAAATATCATCAAGTGCCATATCGCGTTTTAAAAGATTAACTACTGCGTTTTGTATTTGTGCTTCTGATTGCTCTACTTTAGATTCTACTTGCTCTACTTTAGATTCTACTTGTTCTAATTTAGATTCTGTTTGTTCTAATTTAAGTGTTACTTCTTCTGCTTTGATTCGAGATTCTTCTGCTTTGATTCGAGATTCTTCTGCTTTGATTCGAGATTCTTCTGCTTTGATTCGAGATTCTTCCATATTCTTACGCTCTTCTGCCATAGCAACAGCTTTGACAATCTGCCGCTCGGCATACTCGCGTTCTTCGGGTGTCATTTTAGCGATATCGAGCTGCTTAATAGCATTTTGTATCCACTCCTCTGACCAGAACGGTGGTGGTGTAAATGTTTCCCCAACTTTTAATTCTGCTGTTGTTTTCATAACATATATTAATTTATCTAAATCAGATTTAATGTTTTCAACTTCTTTATTCCACTTTTTTAATTCAAATATAACTTGCGTAATTTCATCTCCCATCAGCTCGCCATGTTGATTTCGTAGGCTACCAATGTGGTGATATTCTTCGGATTTAGGATAAACTATACCATTTAAGTAGTGGGACAAAAATAGGCTTACAATTTTGACGTGGTTATTTTTTCGATATTTTTTCTTACAAAAACCGCGCATAGCCTACGCTACGTAAGGATTTTTGTAGGGAAAAATAGCGGAAAAAGAAACCGTCAAAAAGTAAGGATATTTTTGTCTCACTACTTAATATCGAAATTACATACACTTTTTTGAGGTCTTTGAATCGCCATTCTCCCTTTCTGATAATTGAAGTATAACGATGTGAACCATAAAACGTACTGCGTTTGATAAAAGTTTTTACATCCGTCAGTTGCATCTCAATAAGTGAAAGAAATTAAATAAGATGTCCCATAATGCGAAGTATTTTTTTTGTCTAAGGATTTTTTGAAAGCCGCACATAGCCTTAGCTACGTAAGGATTTCAAAGGATTCTTAGACGGAAAAAAGACGAGTATAATGGCACATGTTATTTAATTTCTTTCACTAATATAATGATGTCCCAATTCATCTATACAGCTTACATCAAACAAGCCGCCACCGCTTGTTTCTGTTAGTCCTTCGATTTCATTTCTACTCAATTGGACAGATATTATCGGTATGTCCGATTTTATGAGTGCCTGTATAGATTTTCGCAGAAAAAGGGTATTCGCTGTATCGCCAAAAGCTATCTTGAAGCCATAATCTGACAAGAGGGAGATAAAACGTCTCACTATTATAATGTCGCTCATGTTTTATGTGATTTCATTGGTACGTATAAATTTACGAATTTTTTAGTTCATTTTCAAGAATTTCCACTATTAAAACGGATACCCAATCGCCAGATTATACACCGTATCATCGAGGCTAATCTGGTGAAGTCCATTCGGATAAAATCGGTAACGACCAAATTCGTCAGGATAAGGATTGCGGAATTTATACGCCATATCGAGTCGTATAACGAAGTACGAATAATCAAAACGAAAGCCAATACCCGCGCCCACAGCAATGCTTTTATAAAAATCATTTGTAAACTGTCCGCCCTCACGTGCGGCGTCATTTTCGCGCAGCCATACATTGCCGGCATCCACAAAAAGCGCACCTTTCAGGTAGCTAACGATATGGAAACGATACTCAAAATTGGCTTCCAACTGAATATCGCCCGACTGATAAGCTTGCCCTATTAATGTCGTAACGTTATCTTGATAAGCACCCGGTCCGAGGTTGCGAATACGCCATGCACGTATGTCCGATACGCCGCCCGCAAAAAACTGTTTGACATAAGGCACTGTTTCTGAATTGCCGTAATTAAGTGCCACGCCACCCATCAGCCGCATCGCTATCGAATTACTCCGCGTAATATCTTGATAAAATCGCGTATCAAGTTGAAAACGAGCAAATTGTGAATAAGAAATATTGCCCAGACGAAATACTTTATCCGGTTGAATCCACTTATCAATCAATCCAGTCAGGTTGCCTGCCGTCTCTACATTTCCTTGAAAAAACCACGAACTACCGCCTTGATTTTTCGTTCCCGTATAGGTATAATCATAAGAAATTCCGGGAAAAAGCTGGTCATTAAAACTATTTTCTAAATAGGTGTTATTCATCAATATTGACTTGAAGGCATCGCGTATTTCGCCGAGTTGGAAATAGTTGATATTAATCGGATTGATGCGGTGTTTTTTTGTAAATGTTTCATTCCATTCATAGCCAAATGAAAACGTAAATAGTTGACTTTTAAAGAATTGTATCCTGTCGAAATAATTATAGTTCAGCGCAAGTCGAGTCCGTGGGTCATTGCGGCGCGTGATGTCACGCAAGCGAAACGGGACAAGGAATTTAGGGAGATACAACTCCGCTTGCAGACCAATGTCAATGCCTGTAATCCGCTTTTGCATAGGGTTATTTTTTTGCAACAAAAAATCCAAACCAAAATTGCTATTTATACGAAAAACTTCCGCACCACGTAGCAAATTACGATTGCGATAGCTCAAGCTGAGTGCTGTTCCCATCATGCCGCCATTATTGGTATTGGCTTCTACATCATACCCAAATTCCATTTTTTTACGCGGCGTCAACAAGATATAGGCGTCTACTTTATTGCCGGGTTTAGGCTTCGCCAATTGGACGGAAATGAATTTATAAATACCCAAATCATCCAATTTTCGAGCCGTATCATCGTAATCAATTTGTGTAAATGATTGATTTTTTTTGAGAAAAATAGCATCCAAAATCGGCTTTTTGCGAAGCCCCATTTCATCATTAATTACAAATTTGCAACCACCTACTTCGAGCGTATCATAAGACGGAATTTCGGTATTGCCGGGATAATAATCGGGGAAAACATAAATATCGTCAATCGTGTATGCTTTGTGCTGCGTACTATCTGTTGGCGGCAAAATTCGCGTCGTCACATCCACCTGATAATTGAGGCTATCGTAGGAAAGATATTTAATATAATTTGGGTAAAAAAACGCATAACCACTATTGCGAAGTATGCGCGTGATACGGTTTTTTTCTCTGTCAAACAGCTTGTTATCTATCGGTGCGCCTTTCTTCAGAAGGGTTTTATCGTAGGTCGAATCGACCAGTTCATACAAGTCATTTTGCTGAATATCAAACGACGTACTATCGACCCGATACATCTTACTCGTAGCAACACTATAAGTAACATCGACAATTTTCTGCGGCTTCTTTTTCGGACTTTTGCCCGTATTTTCCAAATTATTACTAACATTAACCACGGCATTAAAATAGCCTTTATTATTGAGGTAAAATTGCATAGATTCGGCGGTTTTTTCTGCTTTTTTTTCGTTGAAAACTGCTGGCGGTTCGGCTACGCTGCGCTGCACCCATTTCTTAAATTTGGTTTGTTTGCCGCGTTGCGAATTAAAATACATCCAAAGGCGAGTACGAAATAATCCCATAAACTTGGTATTGGGTTTTTGTTGATTGACCGTAGAAAGCTCGTAGGTGAGTCGGCGGCGTCTTTCGGGCTTGAGTTCCTCGTCAAATTCTATGATATTTTCGCCCAACAAAGTCTCGTTTTCTCCGAGGTATTTGGTCGTATTGCAGCCGGAAATAAGTACAAGTAAAAGTATCAAGTGCAAGCACAATGGAAAATTAACATTGAATTTGTATCTTACCCCGACCGTAACACAGACATTCTTGTCTGTGATTTGCGCTGTACAGACAGAAATGTCTGTGTTACGTTCATTCATCATTCAATCAAATGTTGTCAAAAAATAGCATCAAATTTATAAACGCCTTACAGAAAAAGAAATTTCGCCAAAAGTATAACAATTTTCTCGTAGAGGGCGATAAAATGGTCTTGGAAATACTAAGAAATAAGCAATTCAAGATTCATTCCATATATGCGCTGGCAGGTTGGCTGCGCGATAATGCGCCCCTGCTTACACGCCATCAAGCCAAAATCAACGAAATCAGTGAGCAAGAACTCAAGTCCATATCCAGCCTGACGACGCCCAATCAAGTATTATGTATCCTCGAAATTCCCACGATAAAACCGGATGATAAACGCATCGTAAACAGCCTTTCTCTCGTACTCGACAACATCCAAGACCCCGGCAATATGGGCAGCATCCTGCGTACTGCCGATTGGTTTGGTATCGAACACGTTTTTTGCCTCAATTGCGTGGATGTGTACAACCCAAAAGTAGTACAAGCGACGATGGGCGCATTTCTACGTGTACGAGTGATTTCGACAGATGCGTCGATATTTGAGCATTGGAGCGAACTACCTGTGTATGGTACGTCGTTGGATGGGACGAGTATTTATGAAACTAATTTGAGTCAAAATGGTTTTATTGTCATAGGTAATGAAGGTCGCGGGATTCGCCCCGAAATCGCTCCTTTTATTAGTCAGAAAATAAAAATTCCTGCTTACGGTGAAGCCGAATCGCTCAATGCTGCCGTGGCTACGGGCGTGGTGTGTGCGGAGTTTTTGCGAGGGAAATAGGGGAGAGGGAGATGAAAATTATTAGTATATTTGTAGAAAAATAGTAGATGAAAATACAAAAATTAACGTTAGAGGGTTTTCGTGGGTTTCGGGAAAAAACGGAGTTTGAACTGCATCCGAATGTGAATGTATTTGTAGGCGTGAATGGGTCGGGGAAGACTAGTGTGTTGGATGCGGTGGGGTTCTTGGCAAAATTTTCAGAATCTTATATAAGCGAAGATAGAAACTACATTTCTATGGGAAGTTCATGTTTTGAGATTTCGTCAATTATACAAGCTAATGGAACAAAGAGTGATGTGAAGATATTCTCAAAGCAAACAGAGAATGGAGAGCCATTAATTGATTCACAAGGAGATTTACATATCAATAGTAATCATAAAGCAGAAATAAACGAACAGAATCAGAAAATTATTTATTATGAAACTAACCGTACTGTTAAGAATTTACATGCTCCACTAAAATCTGCCCCCAATCCATTTTTTGTATCTAATTTTAATCATTTAATTGAGTGGTATGTAAACGAAGAAAATAATGAAAACAGAGAAAAAGTAAGAAGTAATCTTGGTTATCAGAACCCAAGATTAATGCCGGTGCGAAAGGCACTCAAACGTTTTTTTTCTAAATTAGAGGGAAATAAATACGCGAATTTATATGTAGAAATTCATAAAGAATTAAATTCAAACAATTATCGTCCTCATTTATTTATTAAAAAAAATGAAAAACCATTTAAATTTAATAGTCTTTCGGATGGTGAAAAAATGATGGTTCTGTTAGTTAGCGATATAGCGCGAAAACTAACGGTTAATTATGAAGGAGATAAACCGGAAGAAATCCTAAATGAATCCGCCGTAGTCCTCATAGACGAAATCGACCTCCACCTCCACCCCGCCTGGCAACGCGACATCATCCCCGCTCTCACGCACGTATTCCCGAATGTACAATTTCTCGTGACGACTCATTCACCGCAGGTTTTATCCAATGTAAAAAAAGAATGTGTGCATATCATTGAGGATTTTAAACGTGTGGCGTTTACGCCTTCTATTTATGGGGCGGATAGTAATATGATTTTGTGGGATGTTTTTGGGGTCAAAGAACGTCCGCAACATCTCCAAGAAAGATTGAGCGAATATTACCGTGCATTAGAGAAAAAAGACAAAGATGAAGTATTGAAAATATTGGAAAAAATAGAAGAAGATTATGGAGCAGACCGCCTTGATATTAGACAGGCGCGCATGGATTTTCAATTTGAATATGACGAATACCTACCCAAAGCATGAAATATATCCAAAAAGGCAAAGTACCAAATTGCCTAACAACATATAAGAAACTATCCGATGCTTCCTTCAAAGAACTTGACTCGGATTGCAAGCAAGAAATCAGACAATCTCTGTTGAAAGAACAGGGTTATATCTGTGCTTATTGTATGCGATTGATTTCAGAAGATTGGAATGAAAAATTGAACAAATACAAAGCAGAAATCGAGCATTTTAAATCCCAATACAGACACTCAAAATTGATATTGAATTACAAAAACATGCTTGCCGTTTGCAACGGAAATGCAGATGAATCTTCGCACGAACAAATATGCGATAAGGCTAAATCAGGATTTGACAAAACGCACGACTTATTTGTTAATCCATTGAATGTCAATAGAGAGCAACAGATTTA
>Ga0209295_1000651_pt1 | contig 14665 bp, 13 predicted proteins | sample Porto_5metaG_FD_187428 | JGI IMG/M metagenome (GOLD analysis project Ga0209295, IMG submission 187428) | Marine algal microbial communities from Porto, Portugal - Porto_5 metaG (SPAdes) (version 2) | ecosystem: Host-associated > Algae > Red algae > Unclassified | place: Portugal: Porto... | reverse complement strand
GATTTTTTGAAAGCCGCACATAGCCTTAGCACAGCCTGTCCCGAACCCCGATTCGGGATAAGGATTTCAAAGGATTCTTAGACGGAAAAAAGACGAGTATAATGGCACATGTTATTTAATTTCTTTTACTAAGATTAAGTTTATTCCGATAGCTTCGGGAAAGTTGAAGTTTCAAAAAATTTCGACTTATTAATTTAAACTTCAACTTAAATTTAATAAAATGGCTGATAATAGAAATAATAGCAATAACAACAGCAATAACCGGGACAATAATCGTAGAGGCGGTGGTAGAAATAACCGTCGTGGCGATAGACAAGCATCCGTTCAGGAGTCAGAGTTCAAAGAAAAACTCGTCAATCTGAATCGTGTAGCCAAAGTCACCAAAGGTGGTCGTACCTTCAGCTTCGCGGCAGTAGTCGTTGTTGGAAACGGTAAAGGTAAAGTCGGACACGGCTTGGGTAAAGCCCGTGACGTGCAAGAAGCCATTGCCAAAGCAGTAGATGATGCTAAGAAAAATGTCATCGAATTTCCACTACACAAAGGAACTATTCCTTACACTGTAAAAGGAAAATACGGAGCCGGTAAAGTCTTCATCAAGCCTGCATCAGATGGTACAGGAGTGATAGCGGGTGGTCCGATGCGTGCTGTACTCGAAATTTCGGGTGTACAAAACGTATTGGCAAAAACGCAAGGTTCATCCAATCCGCACAACGTAATTAAAGCAACACTTGATGCCCTGGGGCAGCTTCGCAGCCCAATGGAAATCGCCAAAGCGCGTGGTATCACAATGGACAAATTGTTCAACGGATAACGTACATTGTTTTACTGTCAAATTGTTTTAGGATTAATCAATCTCGCGCAGCGAAATTGCGTTGACCATCGTTTAGAAATTACTTTTTCAGTAAGTTTTCTCAATGAATGAATTTTGAATGAAAGAATGAATGAATCAAGAGATTTTAATCTTGTGATTTTTAGATAATATTTGCTGGGTTTAGTGAAAAATGATTCATTCATTCATTTAAAACTCATTCACTCATTCATTGAGAATTTACCTTTTCCAAACAATAAAACAATACAAAACAATACAGCAATAAAACAATAATTATAGAGTCATGGCAAAAGTAAAAGTAACACAGGTCAGGAGTACAATTGACCGTAGCAAACGACAAAAAGACACGGTCAAAGCACTCGGACTACGCAAAATGCACCAATCCGTAGAGCATGAAGCCACGCCTCAAATTTTAGGCATGATTAAAAAAGTATCCCACTTGTTACAAGTAGAGGAACTTTAATTTAGTGATTCGTTCATTGAGTTCATAAAGTTTACAAAGGATGATTCATACCTTAACTTTATAAACTCAATAAACTCAATCACCAATAAACTAAACAAAGATGCAACTTCATAATTTGAAACCTGCAAAAGGTTCAGTCAAGAAAAATAAGCGAGTAGGTAGAGGACAAGGCTCAGGAAGAGGTGGTACATCTACACGTGGACACAACGGAGCGCAATCTCGTTCGGGTTACTCTCGCAAAAAAGGTTTTGAAGGCGGTGGTGTTACGTTGATTCAACGCACACCAAAACGCGGATTCAAAAACATCAACCGTGTAGAATACGTACCGATTAATTTGACGCGATTAGAAGCTATTTCCGAAAAATTCGGTATCACTAATATCACGCTCGAAGCACTCGTTGAAAACGGTATCGTCAAGAAAAACGACAAAGTGAAAATCCTTGCCAATGGAAGTTTAACTTCTAAGCTCGAAATCTCTGCACACGCTTGTTCTGAAAAAGCAAAAGCAGCTATCGAAGCACAGGGCGGGACAATCACCTTAGCATAAAATAAAGACCACAACAGGAAGTTCGTACACCAAACAGTGTGCGAACTAAATACTGTGGACTAAAAAACTGGTACAATGAACAAATTCATCACCACACTCAAAAATATCTGGTCAATAGAAGACCTGCGTAAACGCATCTTGTTTACGTTGGCACTATTGATGTTATTCCGTTTTGGTTCGTATGTTGTACTGCCCGGCATCAATCCTGCGGCACTTGCAAATGCTGCATCAGGACAAAACAACCTCCTCAGCCTCCTCAACTCTTTTACAGGCGGTGCATTCAATAATGCGGCAGTCTTCGCACTTGGTATCATGCCCTACATATCGGCATCTATCATCGTGCAGCTATTAGGCTTTGCCGTCCCTTACTTCCAAAAATTACAAAAAACTGAAGGCGAATCCGGTAGAAGAAAACTCAATCAGATTACACGTTGGTTGACCGTAGCTATCACGCTTGTACAAGCAGGCGGATACCTCACATATATCAACGCAACCTTCCCGGGTGCAATATCTACGGGTATCAACCCATTCACATTCTGGGCATCCAATATCATCATACTTACAGCGGGTACTATCCTTGCTATGTGGCTCGGTGAGCGTATCACCGATAGAGGTATTGGCAACGGTATTTCATTGCTCATCATGATTGGTATTATCGCTACATTGCCATCAGCCTTCTTCGGAGAAATAGACTTACGTTTATCCGGCGGAACAGGTGGTTTGATTAGTTTTGTACTCGTCATCGCGGCATTAGTTGCGGTCACCGCAGCGACCATACTCATCATACAAGCAGTACGGCGAATACCCCTTCAATACGCCAAGCGTATGGTCGGACGCGGAGACAGCAGAGCACCCGTCACAGGTGTACGCGACTACCTCCCCGTAAAAGTCAACGCAGCAGGAGTTATGCCTATCATTTTTGCACAAGCATTGATGTTCTTACCAGCTACCGTAGCACAATTTGCAGTAGGTGCAAATGAAGCCCCCCCCGCATGGCTTACAGCTTTAAATGATTTCACATCAGGACCTTATAACATCATTTATTTCTTCCTAGTCGTTCTATTTACTTATGTATACACGGCTTTGATTGTAAATCCTAACCAACACGCCGAATACCTCAAGCGTCAAAACGCTTTTATTCCGGGTGTAAAACCAGGTAAAAGTACGGCTGAATTTATTGATACAGTTACGACTCGCATTACATTACCGGGGTCTATCTTCTTAGGATTAATTTCTATCTTACCTGCTTTCGCAGCGAGATTAGGTGGTATCAATATCGGTTTTGCGATGTTCTTCGGAGGTACATCACTCCTCATTATGGTGGGTGTAGTACTCGATACTTTACAACAAATTGAAAGTCACCTCTTGATGCGCCGTTACGATGGACTTGTGAAAACAGGACGTGTCAAAGGAAGAAGAAGTGGTATGACCGTCGGTGCGCCGATGTAAGAAACATTGTTGAACGGTAACACAGACATTCTTGTCTGTGCTTCGCCGACCACAGACAAGAACGTCTGTGTTACAACCAACTTATAATGAGAAGACATTACAAGAAGATATATTATAAAACGGACGAAGAGATAGAAATAATGCGTCTTAGTGCGGATTTGGTATCGCGGACACATGGCTTGGTAGCAAGCATGGTACGTGCTGGAGAAACTGGCAAAAATATTGACAAAGCGGCAGAAGAATTTATACTTGACCACAAAGCAGTGCCGGGTTTCAAAGGCTATGGCGGATTTCCGGCTACTCTTTGCGTATCTATCAACGAACAGGTCGTACACGGCATTCCGACTGACAAGCCCTTTGAAGAAGGAGATGTAGTGTCGGTAGATTGCGGAGTAATTTTGGGAGGATATTATGGCGATTGCGCTTTCACTTATCCAATCGGAGAAATCAAACCAGAAGTCATGAAGCTTTTGGAAGTCACCAACGAATGTTTGTATCGTGCCATAGATGTAGCGCGAATAGGAAGGCGAATCGGCGACATTGGTTACGCAGTACAAAATTACGCAGAGCAAGAACGTAAATATGGTGTAGTCCGTGAATTGGTTGGACATGGTTTGGGGCGTGAGTTGCACGAAGACCCGCAAGTAGCCAACTACGGCAGACGTGGGCAAGGCAATAAAATCTTAGATGGTTTGGTTATTGCAATAGAACCCATGATAAATCTCGGAACACGAAGGGTAAAGACCCTCAAAGATGGGTGGACAGTAGTTTCTACGGATAAAAAACCATCAGCGCATTACGAACATACTATCGCAGTACGCAAAACGAGAACCGAGATATTGACGACTCACAATTACGCTTACGAAGAATTAGAGAAGAACCCTAATGCAATAAATTTGGAATTCCAAAGAAAAAACTAGATATTTGCACTCCAAAATTAAAAAGGATGGCAAAACAGGACTTAATAAAACAAGACGGTACAATTATAGAAGCACTCTCTAACGCGATGTTTAGAGTGCGACTCGAAAATGGTCACGAAATCATCGCGACCATCTCCGGAAAAATGCGAATGAACTACATTCGTATATTACCAAGTGACAAGGTAGCCGTCGAAATGTCACCGTATGACCTCAGTAGGGGGCGCATCACGTACAGATACAAATAATTCAAATATAGTGTTTATTATGGACGAATAAAATTATTTATTCATTCAATATACACTTACTCATTCATTATCATCATGAAAGTAAGAGCGTCAGTTAAAAAACGTTCTGCCGATTGCAAAATCGTTCGCAGAAAAGGAAAATTATACGTTATCAACAAAAAAAATCCTCGATTTAAACAACGTCAGGGATAAAATTTATTGTTTTACTGCCAAATTGTTTTATTGTTGCATCCTTTTTTTCGCGTAGCGAAAAAAACGATACAACAAAAGATAATACAGCAATAAGACAATATAGCAATAAAACAATAAAATCATGGCAAGGATATCAGGTGTTGATTTACCTAAAAATAAAAGAGGTGTTATTGGTTTGACCTATATTTTCGGAATAGGTGCTACTCGTTCAAAAGCAATTTTGGAAAAGTGTACTATCGACGAAAGTGTGAAAATCAAAGATTGGACGGATGAAAATATCAAAGACATTCGTGAGGCTATCACTGATGACTATACGGTAGAAGGAGCTTTGCGCGGAGAGATTCAGATGAATATCAAGCGTCTCATGGACATCGGTTGTTACAGAGGATTGCGTCACCGTAAAGGTTTGCCTTTACGCGGACAACGCACCCAGACCAATGCCCGTACACGTAAGGGTAAACGTAAAACAGTTGCCAACAAAAAGAAAGCAACTAAGTAATTTGGTAAATAGTAAATCAGGCTATCGGTCAATCGGTATAAAAATATTTCGCATCGCGAAATTACTTACCTAATTAACTACTCGGCTGATCAACTAATCAAGCAATAATAATGGCAAAATCAAGAAAAGCGAAAAAAAGGAAGGTAAAAGTAGAACCGCAAGGCTACGCTTACATCCAAGCCAGTTTCAATAATATCATCATTTCTTTGACCAACAAGCAAGGGCAAGTTATTTCTTGGTCATCTGCCGGTAAAGCCGGATTCAGAGGTTCAAAAAAGAACACGCCTTACGCTGCTCAAATTGCTGCGAGCGATGCCGCTCAAAAAGCACACGAAGCAGGGCTTAGAACGGTAGAAGTTTATGTAAAAGGACCAGGCTCAGGTAGAGAATCTGCAATCAGAGCGATAGATTCAAATGGTATAAAAGTGAGCATCATCCGTGATGTCACCCCAATACCTCACAATGGCTGTCGCCCTCCAAAACGCAGAAGAGTTTAAATAAAACTCAAGTGTGAATGTCAAGTTCAAGTACAAAATTACGAATGACACACACTATTTATATGATAAGTGAAAGAAATTAAATAAGATGTCCCATAATGCGAAGTATTTTTTTTGTCTAAGGATTTTTTGAAAGCCGCACATAGCCTTAGCTACAGCCTGTCCCGAACCCCGATTCGGGATAAGGATTTCAAAAGATTCTTAGACGGAAAAAAGACGAGTATAATGGCACATGTTATTTAATTTCTTTCACTAAAAGAATCCAAGTATTTCGCGTGAAGAAATTAAAATTTTTCCATACCAATAATTATCGGCATTGGAACTGACGCTTGGACTTGAACTTAAATAAAAATGGCAAGATATACAGGACCTACAACAAAAAAAGCAAGAGCATTGGGCGAAGCAATTTTCGGCTACGACAAAGCTTTTGAAAAAAGAAAATACAAGCCCGGTCAACACGGTAACGGCAAACGCAGAAAACAAAAATCTGATTATGCTGTACAATTGATGGAAAAGCAAAAAGCTAAATACACTTACGGTGTATTAGAGCGTCAATTCCGCAACTTGTTTGCAAAAGCAAGTAGCAAGAAAGGCGTTACAGGTGAGGTATTATTCCAATTGCTTGAAGCAAGACTTGACAATGTAATTTACCGCATGGGTATGGCTCCGACGCGTCGCGCTGCTCGCCAGTTGGTTAGTCACAAGCACGTTGTCTTAAATGGTGTTGTTACCAATGTACCTTCTACTTCTATACGTCCGGGTGATATTGTTGGTATTCGCGGAAAATCACAAGGTTTGGAAATCGTGGTAAACGCAGTATCCAGCAAAAGTGATGTTCGCAACTTCGGTTGGTTAGAATTCAATCAGGACAAAATGGAGGGTAAATTCCTTGAATATCCTGAGCGTGCTGCCATTCCTGAAAAAATTAACGAGCAGTTAATCGTCGAATTATATTCGAAATAAAATATACTACAAGATGTCATTTTCTTTTAGAAAATGACATCTTGCCACATAACAAAATTAACAAGCCGCATAGCGGCTTGTTAGGGAAGAGGAAGAAAATAATCTATCCCAAATGAAGAAGTTATTTTTTTTATATGTTTGGCTGAATTTGACGCGCATAGCCGAGCTACGTAAGGAAGATTTAGTGAAACATATAAGAAAAAGAACAATTCAGACGGGTAGATTATTTTTTTCGTCTTCCCTTAATTTGTATATATAAATATCATCATTCAATTGATGGGAATGTAAAACAATAAATATAAACAAATTCGCGTTAAGGAACGAGGCATAAATAAATTAAGTTTTTTGGCGCCGTTATTTTTTTCTTTTTCGAGGCATGAAAATCGCGCATAGCCAAGCTACGCAAGGATTTTCATAACGAAGAAAAAGGAGAAAAGAACAAGTTAAAATCTGAATTTATTTTGTTCCTGATACTAAGTACACTGTTTTATAAATTTATTTACATTTTTTGACGTTTATTTTGAAATGAATCGAATCAAAAATGACGCGAATACTCACTGTATTTAAGGATTTTTTGGTGAAGAGTCATTTTAAAAGAAATACTCAAAAAAGTAAATAAATTTGTGAAACAGTGTACTAAGTACCGAACCGTAATTATATATAAGTAAAATTTTAGAATTATTTTTTTCTTTGATGAGGTAAAAAGCGCAGTCATAGCCTAAGCTATTCCGATAGCTATCGGAAAGCATTTTTAACAAAATTAAAGGAAAAAAGAAACTAAAATTATTTGTAGTTAATTTCGATATAGTACCTATTTAATATTTATGTTCTATTTAAACTTTTACATTTCAAAATCTTGTCTCTTGAACTTGAACTTTTCTAAGGTTTTCCTTTTATGAGCATACTAACTTTCCATACGCCTGACAAAATTGTTCTGCAAAAAGCTAATGATTTTGAAGGTACATTTGAATTCAAACCCCTAGAACCGGGTTTCGGTCAAACTATTGGTAACTCTTTGCGCCGCGTATTGCTTTCCTCTTTGGAGGGCTTTGCTATTTCTGCAGTACGCATCGCGGGTGCAGACCACGAATTTTCTACCATCAAAGGTGTCGTAGAAGATGTCGTTGACATTATTCTCAACCTCAAACAAGTTCGCCTCAAGCAAGTCATGGCAGACGAAGACATCACTTCTGAGCGCATCTACCTTACTATCACAGGCAAAGACGCATTCCGCGCAGGTGACATCGAAGAGCATACCAATGCTTTTCGCGTCATGAATCCTGATTTGGAAATCTGCCGCATGGAGTCGTTCGTAAACCTTGAGATGGAACTCACCATCACTAAAGGACGCGGTTATGTTCCTGCTGACGAAAATATGCCAGTAGATGCACCCATCGGCGTTATTCCGATTGATGCCATATACACGCCTGTCAAAAATGTTCGTTATTCCGTAGATGCTACTCGTGTAGGACAACGCACCGACTACGAAAAACTTGGTATCGAACTGAAAACTGACGGTACAATACATCCTGAAGACGCCATCAAAGAAGCTGCTAAGATTCTAATACAGCACCTCATGCTCATTTCCGATGAAAATATCACTTTCGATACCGGAACACGCGAAGAGGACAACATCGTGGACGAGCATATCCTACACATGCGGAAGTTGCTCAAGACCTCGTTGGAAGATCTCGACCTTTCCGTCAGGGCATACAATTGCCTCAAGGCAGCCAAAATCAATACCCTCGCAGAACTCGTCCAATACGATACACACGAACTCCTCAAATTCCGTAATTTTGGTAAAAAATCACTCGTTGAAATTGAAGAACTTCTCGTAGAGAAAGACCTCACCTTCGGCATGGATTTATCGAAATACAAAATAGACGAAGACTAAAACTAACTAAGTACATTGTTTATTAAATTTCTTATCGTTTTTGACGTTGATTTTGAAATGAATCGACCCAAGAATGACGCGAATACTTAGGGAAGAGGAAGAAAATAATCTACCCCAAATGAAGAAGTTATTTAATTTCTTTCACTAAATTTGATGCGCATAGCCGAGCTACGTAAGGAAGATTTAGTGAAACATATAAGAAAAAGAACAATTCAGACGGGTAGATTATTTTTTTCGTCTTCCCTTACTGTATTTAAGGAGTTTTTTGGGGAAGAGTCATTTAAAAAGAAGTACAGACAAGAATATCTGTGTTACAATAAAAAGCCGAATTTCATAAGTGAAATTCGGCTCATTTTTCATTAAAAAACTGCAGTAACGATGATAGCTAATTTGCTTTAAGCCGAATTAGCTGAAAGTGATAAAACGTTAATTTTTATTTCGGTCAAACGAATTAACGAATACCGAGTACACGAATCACGAAAATCCGTGCTGCGAAGTTCACAAAATTATTAATCATGAGACACGGTAAGAAATTTAACCACCTCAAAAGAAAAAAAGGACACAGACGTGCTTTGCTAAAAAACATGTCTTGCGCTTTAATTGAGCACAAACGCATACGCACTACCCTTGCCAAAGCAAAAGCATTGCGTATCTATATAGAGCCACTCATCACTAAAGCGCGTAGAAATACGACTCACTCTCGCCGTGTAGTATTTAGCTACCTTCAGAGCAAGGAAGCTGTAATTGAGCTTTTCGGACCAATCGCTGCTAAAGTAGGCGACCGTCCGGGTGGATATGTACGAATCCTTCGTACAGGCTTTCGTCCCGGAGATAGTGCGGAAATGTGTCTCATCGAATTAGTGGATTTCAATGAAATTTACAGCACATCTGACGGGCCTAAGAAGAAAACACGCCGTAGAAAACGTGGTGGTGCTACGACAAACGATACAGCAGCTACCGGAGCGACAGTTGTAGAAGAAGCAGTAGCAGACACGGGAAATGAAGTAGATGACGCTATTGAGAATGTAGCAGAGGCAACAGAAGATACGATAGACGACGATGGAGTAAAAGGTGCATAATTGCAAATTTTATTTTTGATGAAATATAAAGACCAATCGCTAACGCGGTTGGTCTTTTTTAGGTTTTTTGGCAATTTTTATAGAAAGAGACTTCCGCCTGATGCACAAATCTGCTCCGCAGATGGATTGCCTGTTTATAAGTGTATATTAGAGAAGAGGAAGAAAATAATCTACCCCAAATGAAGAAGTTATTTTTTTTATTTTCTTTCACTAAATTTGACGCGCATAGCCGAGCTGCGTAAGGGAGATTTAGTGAAACATATAAGAAAAAGAACAATTCAGACGGGTAGATTATTTTTTTCGTCTTCCCTTATTAGACGGGAAAATACAAGTACAACGGGCATCGTTGCTTTATTTCCTTGTATAGAAAGCATTCAGGAATGCTCTCTTTGCATCAGGTGAGCTAAACTAATAAGTAATTAATTCTGTTAATAAGCATGCAGACAAAAATGACCAAACAAATTTTTAACGCATAAAAAATTGACAATCATCGAGTTATTTACTAATTTCTTTCACTTAGGAACAAGTCAAGATGTAGTGTTTATTGTTTTTTCATTCCTAAGTAGTAAGTCAAACTAATTATGATAAGTTCATTTGGCGAAATTTGTCCGATTACTTTGTTGGAGAACATCCAGCGTAGCTACGGCTATGCTGAATAACCTCCGCCTCGTACTCGAAAAAATTTCACTCAAAGCAACATATCATAATTAGATTGACTTACTACTAAGGAAAAACATCAAATGAAGTATTCTTTCCACTTTTATTCTAATGAAAATAAAATGGTACATATTAACGGTCACGCTTATATTCGGAATTACTCTTAAAGGACAAATACCGGATTACAAAATCGAACATCCTTCGTCGGAAATTTGGCTGACAAACCACCCTATAAACGATATTATACAAGACAAGGAAGGTTTTTTGTGGATGGCAACTTGGTCGGGCTTGGCAAAATATGATAGCTATTCTGTAAAAATGTATCGTCAAACGATGGGCGATACTAAGGCATTGAAAGGAAACTATATTACCTGCCTCTTCGAAGATAGCAAAGGGCAAATCTGGGTGGGTACTCTCTACACGGGCTTTTATAAGTACGATAGAGCGCAAGACGGCTTCGTTCAATACACCAACGACCCTAAAAATATGAACAGCCTTAGCAACAATAGCGTTTGGGCGATTACAGAGGATAAATCCGGACACCTATGGGTAGGCACAAAGAATGGTTTAAATCGGTTTGACCCTGAAGAAGAAAAATTTATACATTACAAAAATATACCTGGTGATAACCGTAGTTTGAGCCACAACTTTGTATATTCATTGGCAAATACAGAGGATGGTTTGTGGGTGGGATGTGAGGTTGGGCTGAATCGCTTGGTATATAAGGCAGACGGTACGCCTGATTATTTTGTTCGTTATCAACTTGCACCGGAAGATGTAAATGAAGACGATTACTTACGCCACAATTTTATACGAGTGCTTCATGTTTCCGAAAAAGAGCCTAACACAATTTGGGTAGGTACGAGTATAGGTCTTAAAAAAATCACTTACTCAGATACACAACTTTCCAATATTCAACAAAAAAACTATCTCAGTAATACGCAAGACACGAATAGTTTGAGCCATGCTTTTGTTGCAGATATTTGGGAGAACAACGAACAACTCTGGATAGCAACCTTCGACGGTTTAAATGTGCTGGACAAGCAAACTGAAACTTTTCAATATTTTTTCGCTCAAGATACCCCCAACTCACTAAGTAGCAACATCGTAAAAACGCTTTTCAAAGACCGTTCAGAGGTGCTTTGGGTGGGTACGGAAAAGGGGGTCAATAAGATTAATCTCAACGCAAAACCTTTCAAAAGCATTCATCTGAATGAAAAAAATAATATCACATCATGCGTCATTAATGCGAAAAATAGGGAGGGACTTTGGATAGGTACAGTGAGCGGAGGTCTGTTTTTTTTGCCGATAAAGGATAATCAGGCGGATGAAAAAAATATACAATCTTATGAAATAAAAACACAGCTTGCTACCAACATGACAGGTTTTATTTCAGATTTGTCTATTGATAAAAATGATAATCTTTGGATCGCTACGCAGGGGGCAGGCTTGTTGAAAATCAATGAGTTGGATATTCCGAAAAAGGGTGCAACGCTGCAAAATATAGAACAATTTACAAAAGAAAATAAACTCAAAGACGACTATATCATGTCGCTTTTACAAACCAAATCCGGTGAAATTTGGATAGGCTACTGGGACAATGGAATCGGCAGGTACGATGTGGCTACCAACAACTTTCAACATTTTTCTTACACTGAAAATTTCAGTTCGAATCTGGAAGAATACCCCATTGTACACATGGCAGAAGTAGAGGAAAACGGCGAACTGTACATCTGGATAGGCACGCAGGGTAGGGGGATGTCAAAGCTAAAATTTGATGAAGAAGATAAAAGTCTACACCTTATCAAACATTATCAATACAAATATGATAGTCCGGGTAATTTGAGCAATAACGACATCAACTGTTTTTACCAAAATGAGCCGAATAAATTGTGGATTGGTACAGGAAATGGTTTGAACTTATTAGATCTGACCACCGACAAATTTGAGTATTTTCTGGAGAAAGATGGCTTGGCGAGTAATGTAATTCAATCTATTTTAGGAGATAAAAACAGTGATATTTGGGTGAGTACGCAAAAAGGAATTTCACATATTGTAGGAGGGCAGAAAGAGACAATGATTAAAAATTTTGATGCGTATGACGTGCGTGATAATTTCTTTTACGACGAATCTGCTTGCGCATTAGCCTCCGGTCAACTTGTTTTTGGCGGTGCTTTTGGTTTAAATATGTTTCAGCCCGAAGCGATACAGATAGATACGACGCCTCCCCAAATCGCGATCACAGATATTCGTTTGTTTAATAAATCCGTACCAATAGGCGAAACTGAAACCGGAAGAATGATTCTTGACAAACATATCGCCACTACCGATGAATTACAACTTACTTATCGGGACAATGTCATTTCTATTGCCTACTGCGGTTTGCATTTTACTAAGCCTCAAAATACTAAATACGCCCATAAACTTGAAGGGTTTGACGAAGGTTGGGTGTATACAGACGCTTCGCAACGAATCGCACATTATACCAACTTACCTCACGATGATTTTCAATTTAAAGTAAAAGCTGCAAATAGCGACGGCGTTTGGAGCAAACCCGTTGGCTTCAAATTGAGTATTTCGCCCCCGTTTTGGCTGACAAATTGGGCGTTCTTGTTATACATTTTGTTGTGTTTCGCTTTATTGTACGGGCTTGTGCGGGTGGCGCGTATGCGAGCCGAATTTGCCCACAGTTTGCAATTGGAGCGTATCGAACAGGAAAAACTCAAAGAAATCGACCAAATGAAAACACGCTTTTTTATGAATGTTTCACATGAATTACGCACGCCTTTGACATTGATAATCAGCCCACTGGAACAATATATTCGGGAGCGTAATGTAAATTCTACACTGCATAAATCCTTCACACGGATGTATTACAATGCCAATCGCCTACTGACGATGATTAATCAATTACTGGATATTCGTAAGAGCGAAGCGGGCTTAATGAAACTAAGTGTCGCGCATATAGACATCGTCGAGTTTGTAAGTGAAATTACGCTGGCTTTCAAACCGCTGGCAGAACAATGTAATATTCAATTTAAATTTAATTCCGAAAAAGACCATATACTGGTATGGATAGATAGAGAACAATTGGAAAAAGTGATATATAATCTCCTTTCAAATGCATTTAAATTTACCGAAAACAATAATAAAATCGGTGTTAAGATTTATGAAAAAGATGAATTCATTTTTATAGCGGTTAAAGATACCGGTAAAGGCATTTCGCCCGAACATCAAAAATTAATTTTCGACCGCTTTTTTCAGGCAGAAACGGAACATGAAACCTCGAAATCAATAGGAACGGGTATCGGTTTGGCATTATCAAAAAACATTGTTGAAAAACATCATGGAAAAATTGGTGTAGAGAGCCAAATTGGTCATGGAAGTACCTTTTACATCGCGCTAAAAAAGGGAAATGAGCATTTTGAGTCGGAGGAAATAGTAACTAAACCCACGTCACAGTATTCATCCAATGATATTTACATACCCGAACCTGCTCAGGAAAATTCCTCAATAAATAATCTAACAGAAAATAGTGAGCGGCTACATATCCTACTTGTAGAGGATAGCGAAAATATTCGCTCTTATTTGCGAGAAAACCTCGAAGCGAATTACCAAATTTCAGAGGCAGCCGATGGCGTAGAAGCCTTGCAAAAAGCACTTGCCAACCCACCCGATTTGATTATTGCCGACATCTCTATGCCACGTATGGATGGCATAGAATTTTGTGAAAAAATTAAATCTGACCTAAATACCAGCCATATTCCGGTAGTGTTACTTACTGCACATACTTCTTTGATTTTCAGGCTAAATGGACTCGAAACAGGCGCAGATGATTACATCATTAAGCCTTTTAATATGCAACTCCTGAAAGCGCGTGTACGAAATTTGATTGAATCTAGACAACAATTGAAAACACACTTTACGACAGGTTTTGATTTCGATACTGATGGTATCGTGCTACATTCGCTCGACCATCAATTGCTCATTGATGTCAAAAATATTGTCGAAAAAAACATAAATAATGCCGACTTTTCAGTGGAAGACCTCGCCTCAAATTTGCATATAAGTCGAATGCAATTGTACCGCAAACTCAAAGCTCTAACAGGCGAATCGCCAAGCAAAATCATTCGTAACATGCGCCTCAAATATGCCGCAAAACTTCTCGAAAGCAAGCAATACAATGTCGCAAATGTTACTTATATGGTCGGTTATAATGACTTGAAAGCCTTCCGCGAACAATTTAAAAAGGAATTTGGTGTGAGTCCGGGAAAGTATGCGGAGATGAATTGATAGTGGTGTGTCATAAATCGGTAGTCGAGAATGTACATCTTATTTAATTTCTTTCACTTAGTGAAAGAAATTAAATAAATTGTTCCATAATGCGCCGTAATTTTTTCTTCTAAAGAATTCAAAAAATCGTTGCATAGC
>Ga0209295_1000646_pt1 | contig 14728 bp, 12 predicted proteins | sample Porto_5metaG_FD_187428 | JGI IMG/M metagenome (GOLD analysis project Ga0209295, IMG submission 187428) | Marine algal microbial communities from Porto, Portugal - Porto_5 metaG (SPAdes) (version 2) | ecosystem: Host-associated > Algae > Red algae > Unclassified | place: Portugal: Porto... | reverse complement strand
TCCCGCATTGGCAAAGGTGTTACCAGCTACCAATATTTCATTGTCACTTGTTATGCTTAAATATTCTGGAAAATCTAAAGCATTAGTTCCCAATGTTTTTTGCCATTCAATTACTTGTGCATTGGTGTCGTGTGTTATGAGAAACATCAATGTATTAAGGATAATGGTTACTAAAATTTTATATTTCAATGAGTAATATATTTGGTAAGAAAGGTAAAATTAAAATATTTAATTTTTAAAATAGAAATAACCGTGTAATAGCAGGTATTTTCCGATAAAGTGTATTAATATTTCGTTGATTGTTCAATTTTGATTTTTAAATTTCCAAGCTGATAAATAAATTTAAGAATTAAACTATACAGGATGTTCTAAGTTAGAGTAACAATTAACGGTTTTATATTTGTGGAGTAAGGGTGTATGTAATTATAGTTCAACCATCGATTATTACCATTCAACAAGTTTTATAAATTTAGGTGAATTATTTCAGTAATTTTGAATAGTTCAATTGAGTTATTACTTTATGAGTTTGCAAAATCTGAATTTGTTATTTCCTAATACTTTAAAAATTGTTTTAAAGTATTGTTCTAGAAATAGTATTAACAAGAAAATTATTCTATAAAATTAATCTAAGATACTAGTGACTCTAAAAGACGTTTTAGCACATAAATTCATAAAGAATTTTTCATATTTAACGATTGGTTCTATTTTAGGACAGTTAATGAGTTTGTTAGCAATCTATAAATTAACTAGATTAATTAATCCCGAATATTATGGTATTTATACATATTTAATTTCTCAGGGTTTACTTTTGGTGAGGGTCAGTAGCTTTGGAAATAATAGTATAGTTGTACGTGAAATTTCCAGAAATATTTCTATAACTAAGACGGTATTTACTAGTACATTGATTTATAGATTGATTATTATCTTTGGAAGCTCTATTCTGTATATTATTTATGATGCTTTTTTTGGGAACCTAACTCAAAATCAAATAGGACTGTTAATAATATTTGCTATAATTAGTTCAATCACCTATATTTTTGAATGGGCTTTTACAGGTCAACAAAAGCTTCAGACGGTAGCATATGTAAATCTAGCAGGTAATATAGTCTGGTTGATGAGTGTTTTATTTTTTGTAACAGAAAATAGTTCTCCAACTCATATTTATTTCCTCTATTTGCTTAGTTTTTTGCTTAAGGTAATATTGTATTTAATTTTTTCCGTCGTAAACAAAATATTTGAAAATCAACAATTAAAAGAAATTTGGAAAGAAGGTTTTAGAATTAATAAAATTAGTTGGCCATATTTTGTAATGATTCTGTTATTGTTGCCAATGTCAAATTTAGACAATAATTTTTTGGATTTAAATTCAACCAATTCTGAAATAGGATTTTTTAATTTGGCAAAACGATTGATTGGGCCTCTTAGTTTAATGAATACCATGTTGATTACCGCGATATTTCCTAACATTTCATCAATATGGTTTAGCAATAGAGAAAAATTTTTAAAAATATTAAGTAATGGATTTCCAGTTTTTATTTTGGTTGGAGGTTTAGTTTGTTTTTCTTTTAGTATTTTTTGTGAAGAACTTATTCGTTTATTGTTTGATGACGAATATTTGGCTGCAATTGCCGTATGTCAAATACAAGTCTGGTATTTTTTATTTTTTTCAATAGATTTTTTAATGGGCACTTTTCTCGGAGCATCTAATCATGAAAAAACTGTTCTAAAATTTGCTTTTATTTATTTTGTTGTTTGTGCGCCTGCAATGTATTTTGGAAGTTATTATGGTGCAATAGGAATTTCAATTGCATTATTGGCTTCTTTTGTTGCTTCAATGTTTTTTACTTGGCGCATGTTTAAAAGAAAAGTACAATTAAAAATGAAAGCTAGCCAAAATAGTTTTATACTGATTTTTGCATTAATTGCTATTAGTTTTTTAATTACCCATGTATATCATTTAAATATTATTTATAAAATTATCTTTTTTGTAATCTTAGGTTTTTATATCTCCGTAAAAGCATTTAAACAATTTAAAAAATTTAGTATTTGAAAAAGAGTGTTGAAGTCTTTGTAATACTATTTGTAATTTTAGGATATATACGTTTTTTTGAACCCGTATTCATTAGTAATCGTCTATTGAATTATAGTCAGTTTGTGAGTGTGTTTGTTGCTGTAATTCTAGGAGCTTCAAGAATTTTAGGTAATACTAAACGCTTTGGACTACCTATGCTTATGTTACTTTTTGCCATAGTGTTTTCCATGTTTATGGCAATGCTGTATTGGGATCAATCTCTTAAAGATACCTTGCTCTGTTCTTATGAACACCTTATTGTCATATTTTTTTTCTTCATAGCATCATCTAAATTGTCAATGAAGGATTTTGAAAAAATTATTTTAGGACTTGGATTGGCATATTTAGTCCTTTTTGTAATTCAATACTTATCATTACCTAAAATCGTATTTGGGAAATCTAATTGGGGAACAGATGAATTTGTTGAAAGGCGTGGCACTATAAGATTTGTGTTTCCAAGTGGTGGAGTATTTTTCTTATTAAGTTTTTTTGCGTTTAATAAACTCACATTAGGGATAAAACCAAAATTATTGTATATTTTTCTTAGTATTACTGGTCTAGTTGTACCAGTTATACAGGTTACCAGGCAATTTATAGCAGCTACGGTATTACTTTTTGGGTATAATATATTAAAGAATATTAGTACATCAAAAGCTATAATATTATTGGGACTTTTAAGTTTTGGCGCTTATGTTATTTTAAACAGTGATATTGAAATTGTTAAAGGACTTTTAGAGCAAACAGAATCTGATTTAGGGGATGGTTCAGATTATATTAGGGTGCAAGCGGCAGAATTCTTTCTTTATGAATTTTCACCTAATTGGGTAACTACTGTATTTGGAAATGGAATTCCGTATTGGAATATGTCTGACTATGGTATTTATATTGCCTTATTACAAAGCAAATACGGTTTCTTCTTGGAAGATGTTGGTTTGCTTGGGTATTACGCTCAAATCGGTATTTTCGGTGTTTTATCGTTTTTATTAATTTGGTTTTATTCTTTTTATTATACTTTGCCAAAAAATTATAGTTATCTTAAATATTATCTCTGGTTTTTATTGTTAACAGGTCTTACCTGGTATTCTATTTATCATTATCATTATTTAATAATAACCACATTAGTTATAGGAATGTATCAAAAAATTATCACTGAAAAAAAAATTAATGAGCAGTAAAAGTGAAAAACCTTTGGTATGTGTGGCTATGCCCGTTTATAATGGTGAAGAGTATTTATTTGATGCAATTAGTTCAATTCTTGAACAAACTTATGCCAATATAGATTTTTTAATTATTGATGATGGGTCAACAGATAACTCGATAACAATTATTAATTCATTTTCCGATTCAAGAATACGTTTTTTTAAAAATGATCAGAATAGGGGTGTGTCATATACTCGTAATAGGGCGATAGAACTTGCTCATGGAAAGTATTTAGCTTGGATGGATTGTGATGATATTTCATTAAAATCCAAGATTGAGAAGCAGGTAGCATATATGGAAAAGAATGCTGATACTGCTGTTGTTGGAACTTCTTATCTACGATTCTTTGAGAAAGAAATTTATTATTCTGATACAGCAATACAATCTTATGAAAAAATTAAAGCTAGCTTCGTTTTTAAATCCGCAACCATTTTTATGCCGACTGCCTTAATAAGAATAAGCGTAATTGAAAAAGAAGGCATAAAATTTGATGAGAATTTGGCAATGGCCGAAGATTATGATTTTTTTCAAAGATTGTGTAACATGTATATCGCATCAAACCTAACTGAGGTGCTTTTTCATTACAGAGATAATCCTACTAGCTTAACAAAGACATTTGTAGATAGAAATCATGATAGATTTCTTTTAATGAAGAAAATTTACAGAAGAATATTAGAAGAATTATCAATCTCTGTTGGTAATGATGACCTTTATAATCATGACAATTGTATCAATAATGTTATGTATAAGGATTTTACTACTTATAAAAATTGCACTGAACACTTAAGAAAAATAGAGCTAGCAAATAGAGAACATAAAATTTACGATCAAAAAATTTTAAAAAATATTATTAAAGAGCAATTCTTTTTTATAAGCAAAAAGGCAGGACCCGTTGGTTTAAAGACTTTTGTGTATTATATAATAAAATCCGTTACATGGGGTTATTATAACAGCTTTTCTTCAATGGGTAAAGTTGCAGTTAGATCTATTTTAAAATATGAAGAATTCAATTTGAAAAATAGAGTTTATAAAAGAAAAATTAAGCAAGCTTAATTGCTAGTATTTGTATATGAAAATAATCCATTTAGAAAGGAATTTTGCCTTACCTACAGAAACATTTATCGCCAATCAAATTAATGCTTTATCATATGGTTATGAAAATTTTGTTTTTACGGCGAAATATGATAATAATTTCAAAGTAAATGCTGAAATTAAAGTTCCTCCTTTTAAAAAATATGGCACTAAAATTTTGCCCAAAAGTCACATTCAATATTTTTCTGAACAATTGGGAAAAATACAACCAGATGTTTTTCATGCGCACTTTATAACCGATGCTTGTTTATTTCATCCACTTACTAAAAATTTCAATATCCCTAAAGTTTGTTCTTGTTATGGTTGGGATGTTACCGAAGTTCCAAAAAAGTTTAAGTATTTGTATAAATATTTTTATAATAAAGTCATAAATGAATATGATGTTTTTTTGGCAATGTCAGAAGATATGAAAGTGGACCTAATGAAAATAGGTGTTCCAGAAAATAAAATACAAATTCATTATCATGGTATCAATACTAAAAATTTCACTTTTGAACGAAATTATTTCATTAAAGAGGATAAAATTAATTTTTTGACCATTGCTAGTCTAAGGAATAAAAAAGGACATATGACTGTTCTTAAGGCCCTTAAGGTAATCCAAAACAACAGGAAAGATATTAATTTCACTTACCATATAGTTGGTAAAGGTCCTTTAGAAGAAAAATTAAAGGAGTTTATTGTTGAAAATAATTTAGAGGAAAAAGTGGTTTTTCATGGGCTAATAAAACATGGACCGGAACTTAATAGAATTATTGATAATGCTGATGTTTTTTTACACCCTAGTCAAACCACTAAAACAAATGATAAAGAAGGTATTCCTGGTGCTTTAATAGAAGCTATGACAGCTGGTCTTCCAGTTATAAGTACTTATCATGCAGGTATTCCAGAAGTAATAACCACAGGAGAAAATGGTATTTTAATACAGGAAAGAAACTTCGATCAATTACAAGAGGCAATAGTTTCTCTTTTTGATGATGAGTATAAAAGAAAAATTCTAGGGACCAATGCTAGAGCATATGCAGATGAGAATTTAGATTATATTATGAAAGGTGAAAAATTAAAAAATATTTATAAGAATATTTTTAAATAGAAAAGTATGAATCCCCCTAAACGAAAAAAAATTATTCTTGCCAGCTCAAAAGGCGGGCATTTCGCCCAACTTTTATCATTAGAGGAAATGTTCTCTAAGTATGATTATTTGTTATTGACAGAAAAATCAAAATCTACCGAATCGTTAACAGCAAAGTATAATCTTAAATTTTTAAAATCTAGACCCAATATTAACCCAAAGAGCCCGTTGTTTCTTTGGATTTTAGTAGTAAATACTTTCTTGAGTTTGAAAATTTTTATAAACCATTTTCCTAAAGTTGTAATTACTACAGGAAGTCACACCTCCATACCAACTTGTATTTTGGCAAAAATTCTTGGTGTAAAGGTGGTATATATTGTCTCTTATGCTAGGGTTAATTCTACTGAGAAAAGTGCAGATCTAATTTATAAAATTGCAGATCAATTTTTGGTTCAATGGCCAGAAATGCAGAATGTTTATCCTAAAGCCAAACATTTAGGAGGTTTATATTAAAAAAAATACTAGTATGATATTCGTTACATTAGGTACATTCTTATCCCCTTTTACGCGTCCACTTGTAGAGTTAGAAAGACTTTGCGAAATGAAAATTATAACTGAAGATGTTATAGTACAAAATGGACACACTCATTTTGAAAGTAAGTACATGCAAATGAAAGGGTTAATTACGCCTAAACAAATGCAAGATTATATAGAAAATGCGCGTATTGTAATCACACATGCCGGTACTGGTTCTCTGGTTCAGCCAATTAAAATGTCGAAAAAGGTAATTGCAATTGCTAGGTTATTTGAACTTGATGAGCATGTGGATGACCATCAGCTTGATATTTTTGGAAAATTTGTAGAGTTTAAATATGTATACCCATGGAATCTTACAGATAGCCTTCAACAAATTTTAATCGATATTGAAAATTTTGAACCTAATAAATTTTTTTCTACGAAAGATAAAGTCGTGAAATATTTAGAAGATTATATAGATAAGTTATAGTATAAAGGATTAGTAAAATAGCTTATTTTTTTGAGTAAATTTTTGAAAGTATTTTAAGATAGCGTTGTTCAATTAAATGAGAAGTCTGTTTTTTTCTGATTTTTGAACTTAATATTTTGAAATAATCATTTTTAAGGTATTTAATAATTTTTTCCGCAATATCATTAGCATCTATTTCACAGATAATTCCATTTTCTCCCTCTTCGATATACTCTTTTAGGCCTCCTGCAGAAGTAACCAAAATTGGTTTTCCAAGTGCCAATGACATCATTACTACTCCGCTTTGTGATGCATCTAAATACGGGCAAACTATTAATTGAGAATCATCAACTATATCAACAATTTCTGTATTGGATAAATGACCGTTAATTATGGTAAGTTTATCTTTCTTGAGAACACTTTCATAGTTGGGATGATAACCTCCAAAAGATTTTCCTGCAATTACAAATTCTATTTCCGGTAGTTCTTTATGGATTTTATTTATGGCATCAACAAAAAGGTCTATACCTTTGTATTTTGATATTCTTCCCACGAAAGAAATCTTAACTGAATTTTGAATAGTTTCAGGTTTTTTTGATTTGAAATTTTTATAAAAATTGAAGGGAAGTAAAAAAGAGTTGATTATTGATTTGTCTAATTTAACTTGTTCTTTCAATTGATTTTTACTGAAATCTGAAAACGTTACAAATTTTGGGCTCCAGCGGTATAATAATTTTTGAAGCAAAATCCTAGTTTTATCTTCTTCGCCTGAATGAGGTTTAGCGTCATGTACGTTTAAAATCAGTTTCTCTCTATGTTTAAATAAAAACGGTATTTGAAAAATTTGTCTATTTATATAACTATCAAAATGTAATGTAGAAGGTCCTAACTTATTGAGGAAATTGTTAAAAATTTTGGTTGTTTTAAATGCATTAATTGCGCCTTGTTCCTGGTAAATTAAAAAATGAACACTCGCACAATTAATAAAATATGGTTTTAATACTTGAAGTTTCCAATCTTTTACAATATCGTCAAAATTGACTAGCGTATTATAGTCACTAAGTCTAACGTGTCTAATATCTAAAATGTTTTTATAAACCTGTTTTGGAGATAATGTAATAACAACATGATAGTTTTTGTAATCTTGGCTAGCTATTTTAATATGTTCGATAGCTCCATCCAAATAAGATATATGAGTGGCAAATAAGATAGATGTCGTTCTTGACATAGATTTTTACAGTTTTAAGACAGGTTTCATCTCATTAATTAACTTGCGTGTGTTTAATTCACGACCACATTTGTTTAAATGATACCATTGGTTATACCAGTTACCATCAGGATATATGGAATCGTCAAAATCATTTATGAAAGTATAATGACTAGATAAATATTTTATCCTTTGTAGGTTAATTTGGTATTCAGATTCTTTAACGACAGGATATCGATATAAAATTTTTGCAGATATAGTGAAGGATAAATAATTTTGAATATCAACTAAATATGTTTCATCAAAACCGGTGCTTGAAATATCAAATGGCCCCTCTAATTGAACGCAGTCCAAAAACTCTGCATGTTCTTTGGCATCTGTGGTTAATGAAAATTGAATGATGTTATTAGTATGGGTTGTTTGTTCATAATTTTCACTTAAAAGTTTTATTGACTGAGAAGTTTGAATATTCATTATTGACCCCATAAATTCTAAAGGAAAGTCTTTTAAACAGTCCAGTACCATTTTTGATGAATACCCTTTCTTTCCTGAGCTACCTAAAGGTAATAGCTTGCTGGGCTCGTACAAGCTATGAGGTAATGCAAATATAACAATATCGTCTTCTGTGGGGTTAAGTTGTTTTAGTTTGTAGATTGTTGCGTATAGCCCACTAGGTTCATTTAGATTACAACCTAAAACATCATAATTGGTGAAAGTTTCATTTAATTTCTCGTAATCGTAGTTGTAATCTAGGTTAGAAGATCCAACTAATATAATTCTTGGTTTGCTAGATTCTTTTCCATAAAAGTTTAAGGAGTCATTTGGGTTTAGATTATCAAAAATGAGAATGCTCTGTAATAATTTAAACGCCAATAAAATCAGGAAGAATAAAGAGACCTGAAGGGTAAACTTTTTCATATTTTAAAAATCAAAGTAAATAAATTCTTGCGATGAAGAATTTCCAAAATTGTCCAATATCGCAACACCTAATAAAATATAAAAAATCCAAACCAAAAATTTAGGTAATTTATGGTTAAAAACTATAGGGTTCTCTTTAGTCCTGCCTATCCATTCTATACATAGGAAGAAAAGAATATATATAATCACCAACCATACTTTTTTTGAAAAGATAAAAGCTGTAGGGGCTTTGTTATAGAAGGTGACTATCCGGACTGTTATTTCAGACGCTTGCTCAATAGATTCAGACCTAAAAAATATCCATGCGAGAACAGTTAAAAAGAATGTGACTAACATAGGTAAAAGTTCACGTAAACTGACAAAAAGTTTACCGTCGCCGATAATTCCTAAATTTTGTCTATTCTTGCCTAAAAGCATTAAAGGCATGAAATATAATGCATTCAAGGCGCCCCAAACTATATAGGTCCAGTTGGCACCATGCCAGAAGCCTGATACAATAAATATGATAAAAGTGTTTCTTATTTTTTTTGATGTAGACCCTCTACTGCCACCTAATGGTATGTATAAATAATCTCTAAACCATGTTGAAAGTGAAATGTGCCACCTTCTCCAAAATTCTGCAATATCTCTTGAAAAGTAAGGGAATGCAAAATTTCTCATCAATTTGAAACCAAAAAGCCTTGCTGTACCTATTGCTATATCACTATAACCTGAAAAATCTCCGTAAATTTGAAAGGTAAAAAAAAGGCTCCCTAAAAATAGACTTCCGTAATTGTAGTCTAAATGATTGTTGAAAATTAAGTTAGCAAAAACGGCACAATTATCTGCTATTACAATCTTTTTAAAAAATCCCCAAAGCATTAGTTGTAAACCACTTTTTGCAAGGTCATAATCAAATTTTTTAGTTTCATTAAATTGTGGTAATAAATTTGTAGCTCTTTCAATAGGACCAGCTACTAATTGAGGGAAAAAGCTGACGTAAGTACCGAAAACTATTAGGTTGGGCTCGGCTTTTAGCTGTTTTCTATAAACGTCAATAGTATAGCTCAATGTTTGAAAGGTATAAAAACTTATGCCGACGGGTAGAATAATATCCAATCTAGAAGATTCAAAGTTTGATCCAAAAAGGGTAAATGCCTCTTTAAACGATTCAATAAAGAAATTGAAATATTTAAAATAGAAAAGTACTCCTAAGTTAACTGCTAAACTTATGGATAGTAAAATTTTGGATTTTTTAAGATTATTTGACTTTTCGATTTGTAAGCCAATAAAATAATCAACTAATGTGCTTAAAAGAATTAAAAATAGAAATCTCCAATCCCACCAGCCATAAAAAAAATAGCTTGCAATCAATAAAAAGATATTTCGTGTAGTAAGATTTCTTTGATTTATAAGCCAAAAGATGATAAAGACTACAGGAAGGAAAATGCTAAACTCTAGGGAGTTGAATAACATAGATGTTTATTGGAGGAATATTTAAAAAAATGTTTAAGCTTATTCGTTTTTATTAGAGCAATTGTAATTTCATAGACAATGGTTTATATTTCTTTTAACAATAGGTTTGCTGTTTAAACAGTGTAAATGTATATTATATTAATAAAAGTAAAAAATTGTTAATCTGCAATAGGATTAAATGTTCAAAATATCGATAAGTTACCTTGAGAAAGGGATAGAATCTTAGTTTTTTAAAGTTTTAGATTAAAAGGAGTTTTTTGAAATGGAAAATATAAGATCAGTTCATTCGTTTAAAGGATATTATTGTATGTTATCGAAAATGGCTATGGCACAATATTTTTGAGATATAAAAACTAACTATCTTTGAAAATGCAAAATTTCTTTTTGCAGAATATTTAATTAGAAACTATTATGAATATCAAGCTTTCTTTTCTTTTTTTTATCTTTTGTATTACTCTATTTTTTTCATCTTGCGGGACGAGTAAGAATGCCATTTATTTTAATGAAAATATAAACGATAGATCCTACTTATCTAATTTAGAAACATTAGAGCCTATCATTCAAACAAATGACTTATTAAGTATTACAATAAGCAGTATTAATTTAGAGGCTGCAGAAATGTTCAACCAACAGAATGATGCGGCAGCTAAAATGGCTAATAATTCAGGAGGTTTAAGTAGTGTCTCTGGATATTTGGTTGGACAAGATGGCTATATTAGAATCCCTTTATTAGGGAGTATTAAAGCTGTTAATAGAACAAAAAAGGAGGTTAGGGAAGAAATAACATCAATGTTGCTTGATAAGAAGTTGTTAATTGAACCCATTGTGGATATTAGGTATTTAAATTATAAGGTTTCTATTTTAGGAGAGGTTAAAGATCCTTCTGTACTTACAATTCCAAATGAAAGAATTTCCCTTTTAGAGGCATTGGGCCAGGTTGGTGATATTACTATTTATGGAAGAAGAGACAATGTTACCTTAATCAGAGAAGTTGATGGGGTTAAAAGAATTCATGTCATTGATCTTAATAGTGATGAAATATTTCAATCGCAATTCTATTACTTACAGTCTAACGATATAATTTATGTACAACCAAATAAAAGTAAGATTATGGGCGCAAGTGAATTTAAACAATGGATTCCGGTTATTTTAAGCGCTATTTCTCTTGCTGTTGTTACTGTAGTTACATTAAGGTAAGTTTTTGAAATTTTTATATTGTCTATTTTTTTTGGCAATTGTGCTAAGATTTGTACATCAAATTTTTAATAGTATAAAGTATACCCCGTTACATAGATATAATTATTTATGTTTAAATTGATTTTATGAATACAGAAAATACAAAAGATTCCAACCAAAATGTGTTAGAGTTTTTGAAGAATAAATTTTTTCCGTTTTGGCCTCTAATCGTCTTGTTTTTATTAGTATCGCTTCTTTTTTCAACGGTGTATATCTATTCTTCTAAAAAGATATACGAGGCGTCAGCAGCTTTGTTAATTAATGATGAGGTAAAGGGGGGTAATGATTCTGAAATGATTGAGTCGATCAATTATTTTAAAACAAAAAAGATTGTTGAGAATGAACTTGAAATTCTTACTTCAAGAGAATTAATAAAACAGGTGGTGCTTAATTTGAACTTATATTCTCCTGTATTTAAAAAATTTTTCTTAAAGTCAGATTTGGAATACCAAATAGCACCTGTGAATGTACTATTGAAAAATCCCTATGATCCTTTTACTTATCAAGATCAAGATGATTTTGATGTCGTTTATAATATTGAAAAAAACCAGATAGTTCTAGATAATGAAAATTTTCCTTTAGATGAGTGGGTAAGGGTAAGAGACAGTATTGATTTAAAATTTAGTAAAAATAGTAACTGGACCAAAGCAAATGAAAATCAAATTGAGTTTAGTTTTAAGCTAGTTGACCCAAGAGTAATAGCAGACTATATTCATTACAATTTGTCAGCTGAGTCTTCAAGTAAATTAGCAACTGTTGTTCGACTTTCTTTTAAAAGTGAATCTCCATTAAAAGCCGAAGAATTTTTAAATGAACTTATAAAGGTATATAAGCTTTCAGAATTTAGTGAGAGAGATGAAATAGCCCAAAGTACACTTAATTTTATTGACCTTAGAATGGAAGAGGTTCAAAATGAATTGAAAGGTGTTGAAAAGGAGTTAGAGACTTATAGAGCTAAAGAGGGGGTAATAGACTTAAGTAAGCAAGGAAACCTTTATTTGCAGAATGTGGGGGATTACGATAGAAGGTTAACTGATATTGACATTCAACTTTCTATTTTAAATAGCATCAAATCTTATGTAAATGCAAAAGGGAAAAAGTCAGGAATAGTACCATCTACAATGGGAGTCAGTGATCCAATTTTATCTCAACTTTTAAAAGATCTTTATGAGGCCGAAATGGATTATGAAAGATTAAAACGTACAACAGCAGAAAATAATCCTATTCTCATTTCTATTACCAATAGAATGGATAAAATACGACCTAGCATATTGGAAATTGTTAAAAATCAGCTTAGTAATCTAGGTTCTAGTAAGAATAATTTGATTTCAAGTAGTGATAAATATAGTGATGCACTAAAAATATTGCCAGAACAAGAACGAAAATTAGTAGATATCACTAGAAGAAAAGAAAATGTATCTGATCTTTATGATTATTTGGTAAAGAAAAGAGAAGAAACAGCCTTGTCATATGCGCCTACTAATAGTGACGTGAAAGTAATTGAAACTGCCCAAGCTTCTTTAAAGCCGGTTTCTCCTAAAAAACCTGTAATTTACTTAATGGCGATATTTTTGTCGTTAGGTCTAAGTATGGCAGTTATTCTAGGTAGAGAAATGATTTCTTCGAAGATTCTTTTTAGGTCAGATTTAGAGAACATAACAAGTTTGCCAATTATAGGAGAATTGGTCTATGTTGATAATGGTGATTTAGTCGGGCGAAATAATCAAGAGATTAATCATTTTAATCAATTAAAGGGTTTATTTAAAGAAAAATATTGGTTTTTTTATAGAAAAATTTTTAAATCTAGCGCCAGTTTCAGTTATGAGAAAGATGATATATATGTTTTAGATCAATTTAGACATTTGTTAGTTCATTTGGGTTTTTATAATAGAGAGAAGGCAATTAAAAAATTACTTGTAACGTCATCTATACAAGGTGAAGGTAAGAGTTATGTAAGCGAGAACCTAGCTGAAATCCTATCTTTTTCTGGTAAGAAAATTGTTTTGTTAGATATGGATTTAAGAAATAGAACTACAAGTCATAAATATCAATTAGAGAATGAAAATGGAATTGTTGAATACTTAAATGATATAGAAAATTATGATAATTTATTTAAAAAAGTAAGTAAACAGAATTTGTATGTTATTCCTGCGGGTTCGAAATCTACTAACTCATCAGAACTATTAACAAGTGCTAAATTGGATGAGTTGATTGCTAAATTAGAGGTAGATTTTGATCATATCATTTTTGATACGCCTCCTGTTAATATGGTGTCCGATGCTTTGATACTTAATCATTTTTGTGATAAAAGTCTGTTTGTAGTTCGTCATGGGTTTACTCCGAAATTTTTGGCGCAACGCTTGGACGAATTGACCAATAAAAATAAGCTTAAAAATTGTTCTTTGGTTTTTAACGGAGTGAAAAGTAGAGGGCTGGTAAATGGGGAGATAGCTTATGGCTATGGCTATGAATCTAATAATTAAGTATTATAAACTCCAATTCACATTACTTTTAATGACTTTACCAGGGACACCGACAGCTAAAGAATTAGCCGGGATACTTTTGGTTAGTACGGTGCCGGCACCAATGATACATCCATCTCCAATAGTAACTCCTTTTAAAATGGTGACATTCATTCCTATCCAAACATTGTTGCCAATTTGGATAGGGTCAGATATTTTATGACCTGGGGAAGATATAATGCTATGGTTGTCACTATCACGTATTGCCACATTTTCTGAAATTGCCACATTATTTCCAATTTTTATATGATCAAAACATGCTAGATTAAAATTGTTGTTTATGTAGCCGCTTCCTAATTCTAAGGTTGCATTTTCGTTTATATTTAACCTTGAATTAGAATGTATTTCAAATGAATCCTTCACGATAAATTTTGAATTTTTTCGCATACTAAACATGGAAGAAAATGGTTCGTTATTGTCCCATTTATTATTGAATTTAAATTGCCCACGTTCTATATTAATTATGGAAGTTTTGTGTAGGTTTATTTTTGACTTCAATAAAGGAATAAAAAATCCAGAACCTATATTTCGTTTATTAGCTATTAAAAAATTAATAATGGATAAATTTGAAATTATATTAATTTTATTTTTGATTTTTTTTATCATAATATGATTTTGGGAACTTGTGGTAAAATTAATCTAAATTTACAGGTTAGGTTAATTATCTTCAATTCATTATAAATAATGATTTAACATAAAACATTAAAAATACAATGCCAATTGCAAATTCACTAATCTTTAAAGTTTTGGTTTTATTTAAAAGAAAATAGTGTTTCCGTGAAATGTTATAATTTGTTCGTATCGGGATAAGTTAATTTCTTTTTATTTTTGTAAAAAATAAAATACATGGCTTCAGGTTTTTTTGCGATTTTAGATGATGTAGCAGCCCTTTTAGATGATGTAGCGGCAATGAGCAAAATAGCCACTAAGAAAACGGCTGGTATATTAGGTGACGATTTAGCCGTAAATGCAG
>Ga0209295_1000644_pt1 | contig 14756 bp, 11 predicted proteins | sample Porto_5metaG_FD_187428 | JGI IMG/M metagenome (GOLD analysis project Ga0209295, IMG submission 187428) | Marine algal microbial communities from Porto, Portugal - Porto_5 metaG (SPAdes) (version 2) | ecosystem: Host-associated > Algae > Red algae > Unclassified | place: Portugal: Porto... | reverse complement strand
ACACCCAATTCATTGTACGCTTGACCAATATTACCAAATGGCATTAGCTCAAAATCATCCTCACGCAAATAATTATACTTGTATTCTTTATGAATAGTTAAGGTGGTGTCTAGATATGTAGTATCTCTTTCAAAGGAAATAATTTTATAATCTTCAATAGACAAGATTATCGAATCCACTTCTATTTTATCCTTAGGGCTTATTGGCTTTGTTTTTTTATCCAAAGAAAGTGAATCATTCTTTTTTTCCGGTCTTTTAAGAGGATTTTGCCCAAATATAATTGTGGTAGTCAAAAACAATAAAACTAAAAGTATATATTTCATGAAGAGTTATTACCCTTGCAAAGTTAATTTTTTTGTTGCTAAGTAAATGTGAAAGTTTATCATAAAAAAAAAGCCCCTATTAGAAATAGGGGCTTTCATCAATTTAACCGATTAAGTTTATTCAAAAGGAACTACTTGATCAGATGTTTTATTTGCAACAAGAATATCATTTAAATCTATTACAGTAGTAGCTACCCCTGTAGCCGCATCGTAAGTAATCGCATCTAAATCTGCAACAACAGCAGAAATAAAAGAAGGAATTACTGGAGTTGTACCCAAATCGCCTTCGTTGATATTTTCATTAATTAAAATTTCATTTTCATCGATAACAAGTTTTACACCCATATCTACCATACGTAACCCTTCAGCAATAAAAACCTCTTGCCTAGTTCTATATAGTAAAGACAAGCCTTCATCATCATCTTGCATAGCCTCAATATTTTCTGCGGTTAATGACGTACCAGAAACCGAGGGCACATCAATATCACCTAATTGACGGTCCAAAACAAGACCAGCTCTACCATTTACCACTACTGAGGAATTATCAGGTCGAGAACCTTCGTCTACCTGAGAACGTTGCTCAATAGAATCATCAATACTACGCACTTCCCTTGTAGATATTAAATTTAAAAGAGCCGTCAAATTTGTTCTTGCACCAGCAATATCATCATCAGAAAGATTCGCTTCAGCTAATATTAAATAAGCTTCTTCCGCTTTTAAATAATGAACAGGTGCATCCTCGTTCGGATCTAAAAATGAATACTTAGGATCTACAAAATCAAGCGTTGGAAGAGGCTGAAGATCGTCAAACGTAGCTCTCTCGTATAATGCATCTTCAAAAGTATTACTCGGACCATTTGATTCGTCAAACATAGCCACTCTATCAAAAGAACCATCTAAAGATAATGCCGCAGTAGCTGCTGTAACAGCTTCGGACTTATTACCTAAATAATAGTTAGCTCTTGCTTTAGCCAAATAATATTCTGGCTTTGCATTTAAAGCTATTGCCGCATCCAAAGAGGTAATTGCATTTACATAATGCTCATTGGAAGTAACAGGCACACCTACTGGCTCTTGAGGCAATGCAGAAAAATACATTCCAGAAAACAAATAAGATATTCCTTCAAAATAATTAAACTCAGCCTCTATTTCAGCATTATAATTAGGATCACCTGGACCAACTTGCCCAATACCAAATACCGCTAATTCTCTTAAGCGCTGAATTTGTCTCTGAGTATCTCTCATATCTGGATCGGTAATCTGAATTAACAATCCATCCATAAACTGATTAAAAAAGGTCTGGGTATTTACATAATTATCTGAACCCAATTCTGAAAGCACCAAAGTCTCATTAAAGACATTTGCCAACTGCCTTTCAAGACCAGTAAGCCAAATCGAAGCTGAATTAGGCTGACCAACAACCGAAGCCTCTGATAAATTAGGATTCTCAACTTCTTTATAATCAACAACGTCGCCGAAGTCTCCTGTACAGCCAAATACTAAGATGGCTGTAGAAATTATTAATAATTTTTTCATTTTTACAATATTTTTTTTTAAAATTCAAATCTTAAAGAAGCTATATATGTTCTTGGAGCAGATTCTGTACCATAGGCAAACCCTCCACTAGCAAAACCATTTTGTGCCGCAATACCAGAACCTGTAGTTTCTGGATCAAAATTACCTGCTGTCCAATTAAATGGATTCGTTACGGTAACACCTAATCTGATATTACTAAACAAAGGCTTCGCAATATCTCCAAAATTATAAGAAGCACCAATATTTCTCACCTTCAAGAAATCATTGTCAAACACGAAGAAATTAACATAGTTAAAAGGAGAAGTTGTTCCAATCAATTCTTCAGGAATACCAGTATCATCCGTTCCTCTCAAATGTCTTAACAAGAAACTTAAGTCTGTAATCTTGCCTCCAAATTGGTAGTCTGCAGTTGCAAAGAAATTAAAATCACCATAGGTATAATTTAATCCCATTGACCCAAAATTAGGAGCGAAAGTATCCCCTAAAGCAGTATTAGCTTCAAATTCATAAGAACCATCATCTTGAAGTACAGCAGCCGTACCTCTTAAATAACCAAGACTTTGCCCCTCTTCAACAACAGAACCCAATACCGTAAAACCACCGACAACAAATGGTGGGGCTCCTCCAGAATCGGTAACTAAGTTTTCATTTGTATTGTATGAGAGATTTAATGTAAGATTTTGTTTCTCCGTCTGAATAGGTGTTACCGTAAGTGCCAATTCATAACCCTTATTCTCAACCTCTCCAATATTTTGTATTTGATTCAATTGACCAGATGAAGGAGCCGATTGAGGCGTAAATAAAGCATCTTCGGTAATTCCAATATACCTTGTACCACTGAAAGTTAATCTATCTCTAAAAAAACCAAGTTCCAAACCAAATTCAGTTGTCTTAACTCTTTCCGAAACTAACTCGTCATTACCAGGATTATCGAATGTAAACGACGGACCACCTAAAAACGGATTTTGAGCAAATGTCTTATCTTGATCAAAAGGCTGTGCGAAATTAGTCGCTTCACCATAATTGGCTCTTAATTTAATCGTAGATATTGTATTACTAATAGCGGCATTCTGATAAAAATCATGGTCACTAAGGTTATACGTAAGACCTATCTTAGGCAATAGTAATGGATCAGTATTTTGTCCGGAAATGGTGTTCTTATCCAATCTACCACCAAACTCTAAGAAAGCAACATTATAAATACCAATATTTTCCAGAAAATACAAACCGTAATTAGCATTCTCCAACACAAAATCAGAAAAAGTCTGCTCAGAGAAATTGTTCAACGACCTTGTACCATCAACACCACCAGAACCATTTAATCTATTTTGCCTATCTGTAGTTCTAAAGAACTGTCCACCAAAAATACTTACAAAAGAAAAATTGTCTGTATAAGCTTTATGAGTTAGATTTAAATCTGTCGTTAACGTAAATGCCGACCTTAAAACTCTTGTAAGCTCACCTTGATCCGTTGTACCTTCGGCAACAGAACCAAGCTCAACTTGCAAAGCATTACTTAACAGCTCTTCCTGAACCGTATTTCTATTATCAATACCAATAGTTGCATTAACCTGAAAATTTTCATTAATATCGTAAATGAATTTATTTGAAGCTGTAATACGGTTGGTAGTACTTGAAATATCCACTAACTGACCTATTCGGCCGTACCTTGCAAGCTCATCTTGCCATTCTGAATCCGTAAATTCATCCGTAGCACCTCTTGCAGACCCTTCTATACCAGAGAATCTAGAAAAACTTGTGTTGGCATTATAATCAAGATTAGACTCAAAATTCACATAAGAAAAAGAGCCTTGGTACCTTAATTTATCAGTTACTCGAGCAGTCAAACCAAAAGTAAATGTTCTTCTAATTTGCTCGTTAATATCATTATAGCTATCATCTTTATATAAACTTCCACCAAAATTGTATGAAAACTTATCAGACCCACCATTTAATCCAACCCGATATTGCTGTGACCAACCTGGTTGAAATATTGCTTCGGCAGTTCTATCATATCTCAAGTAATCTTCGGTCGCCTTAATAGCTCCAACACTACTTTCAAAGTAAGCAGAGCTTTTTCCATCCTTACCTTTTTTCGTTATAATCTGAATAATACCATTAGCAGCATCAGCACCGTACAAAGTAGTTGCCGCACCACCTTTAATATATTCAATTCTCTCAATTGATTCCATAGGAATATCCGCTAGAGCAGACACGTTGGCACCACCTGTAGCAATACCTAATTGCGGGTTTGAATTTAAGTTATCTACACGAATACCATCAATTATAACAACCGGTGTAGCCGATGAAGCTGCCGATATAGGTCCACGAGTACGAATAATGGCCGCTGTACCCGGTTGACCTGAACTCAACCTAACCTGTGCGCTTGGGGTCGTAGACTGTAACAACTGATCTATTTGATTCGCTGGCAACTTTTCGATTTCCTCAGAATCTAAAACATCAACGGTTGTTGACAGTTTTCTACGAGCAATACCCGAACCCTGACCTGTTACAATTACCTCTTCCAATGCTTCTGCATCTTCTTCCATTTGTACATTAATAGTACTGGACACACCAATTGTCATTGTTACTGTTTTCTGACCTAAGTAAGAAAATCTTAATTGTTCACCTTCGTTCGCATTAACGGCAAAATTACCATCAAAGTCTGTTTGAGACCCGTTAGTTGTTCCAACAACTACAACGGACACTCCCGGTAAAGGCAAACCGTTTTGATCGGTTACAACACCGGTCACTGTTTTTTCCTGTGCAAAGGAAAATGTCATGAAGAGCACCAACAAAGGTGTCAACATCCACGTCAACTTCTGTTTCATAAAATTTGTTTTTTGAATTAGCTTGCGCCAAAAGTCTTAAAATTTGCTTAGTATTCCAAAAGCTATATTAACCCAAAAAAAATATATGTTAAAAAAACACTTATTATTATTTTTTTTTCGAATAAATCGCGATTCTGTTGAAAATAAAACAATTAATTAACATTAATTTGTTATTGAAAATTCAATATTTTAAGTTAAAAAATTCTTAATGCTTCTTAAATTTTATAAAAATATTAACGAAACAGGAACTGATGAGGCTGGTAGAGGCTGCTTGGCGGGACCTGTGACCGCTGCAGCAATAATACTGCCAGAATCTTTCCAGAATTCAATTTTAACAGATTCAAAACTTTTATCCGAACGAAAGAGAGAAATGCTCGAACCTTTGATAAAACAAGAAAGCACTTGTTTTGGAATAGTACATATTCAGCCTAAAACAATAGACAAAATAAATATTTTAAACGCATCTATTTTGGGCATGCATCGGGCTATAGATCAATTGTCACAAAAACCTAAATATATAATTGTCGACGGCAATAGATTCAAATCCTACAAAGACATTCAGCACTCTTGCATCATAAAAGGAGACTCGAAGTACTTAAGTATTGCTGCAGCTTCGGTATTAGCAAAAACAGCACGTGATGCTTATATGATAAAATTACACGAAGAATACCCTATGTACAATTGGAAGAAAAACAAAGGTTACCCTACCAAAGAACATAGAGCTGCTATTAAGAAATACGGTCCTACGAAATACCACAGAATGAGTTTTAAGCTTTTGGCAGACAACTAAAGTTTATTTAACAAATAGTATAACTTTGCACAAACTTTTCGCATGAGGCTTACTTTATTATATGCTTTAATAATTCTTTTAAGCGTATCCTGTACATCTAAAAAGCAATCTGAGAATTCTATCTTAGACCTAACACCCAGTAACGCCATTCTAGTTCTGAAAATAAATGATTTTGAAACCCTTAGTAAAGAACTTTCTACGAATGAAATTTATAGTTCTATTGAATCGCAAAAGCCTTTTGTAACTATAAAAAACATTTTATCCCCTATTTCTCATTTTTCGAATAAAACGAAAGGATTATTGGCCCTGTCTGCCGATAGTACAAAAATAGATTTTACCTATATTTCAACAGATAGCCTAAATATTTCCAATCTAGATAGCATAACCAACAAAAACATAGAAACGCTTTTTTTTAACGACTATAATATCACCAGATACGAAATTGAAAAGGATACATTTTACAGTACATTTTTAGAAAAAAATTGGGTATTAAGCTCTTCTCAATCCTTACTAGAAAGCATAATAAATTCTCTTGACACTCCTTTGAAAAACGAATCCTTAAAACGATTTTATACTGTATCCGATAATGAAAAAGTTGCAAATATTTGGATAGATATTGAGAAAGGCGAATTGCTATTCAATAAATTACTTTCTGATAATAAAGACATTTCAGATTTCACAAGTTGGATAACCCTTGATGTAACTTTTAACGATACCGAAATTCTTCTATATGGCGTAGCAGAATCGAATACAGACAAAAACCAGTTCCTCAATCTACTTAATGGCACTAAACCAATTCAAAATAATACATGGAACTTTACTCCCAGTAATGCAAACACATTTACATCTTTTGGTTTAGATGATTTTTCAAAATACACTCAAAACAAAACCCTGAACAACCATGCCACTACAAATTTAGATTCACTACTTTATACTGTAGAAGAAATTGGGATAACCAAATATGATAACGAATCTGTTTTGTTTCTAAGAACATACGGTACCGCCACATTATTAGATTATATTAATGAAAAAAAGATTAGTACGGAGGAATTTAGCAGTAACGAAATCTGGGGGTTAAAATCTGATAATGAAATTTTTGACCCACTAACTCCCTTGATTGGAAAACAATCTTTTGAATACGCCAGTATTATAGCGAATACTTTTCTCTTTTCTAAATCACAGAGCACGCTAGAATCTGTTATTACCAAAATAAAAACAGAAGACACTTTTAACAACACTTCTTTATTCAAAAATGCCGAAAACAAACTGACCTCATCCGCCAGTGTATTGTCTATTTCTAATTTAAAAGGTTTTGTTTCCCTCTTAAATGAATCGGCATCTAAGACTTTAGGAGATTCTTTTGAAAAGAGTAAACTGAACGACTATGTTTTTGGATCACAGTTAATTGCTGATGCAGACTTTTTTCATATCAATTTTTTAATCAAAAAAAACACGAAAGAAGAGGAAAAGAATTCGGTTTCTTCCGCATTTGAAGTTCAATTTGATAACGACCTGGCTACATTACCCCAATTTGTAACCAACCATAGCTCCGGCAGAAAAGAAATTATTGTTCAAGACCAAGAAAATACGCTCTACTTAATCTCAAGCAGCGGTAAAGTTCTTTGGAAAAAACCACTTAATGGAACTGTACAAGGTAAAATTCAACAGGTAGACCTTTTTAAAAACGGGAAGCTACAGTTTGCATTTACCACGAACAACGAGTTTTTAATCTTGGATAGAAACGGTAAAGAAGTTGCTCCGTTTACTAAAAAATATTCCGGTGGCAATTTAAATCCTTTAGCAGTTTTTGACTACGAGGGTCGTAAAAATTACAGATTTGTAGTTACCCAAGGTAAAAAAGTTTTCATGTATAACAGTAAAGGTGATATTGTTAAAGGCTTTACCTATGATACTGCAGAAGTCAATATTCTTGATGCCCCGCAACATTTTAGAATTGGCAATAAAGACTACCTCGTTTTTAAGCTTGAGAATGGTCAATTAAAAATTACGAATAGGGTTGGCAAAACACGTGTTAACGTAAAGGATAAATTCTCTTTCTCTGAAAATGAAATAAGGCTTTATCAAAATAAGTTCACTTTCACATCTATTGATGGTATTCTATATCAAGTGGATTCTCAAGGAAAAATAAGTTCAAGCAACTTGAATCTTGCTAAAGACCATGGCATGGATGCTACTTCAAGAACCTTAGCAATAATGAATGACAATATTTTAAAGATTCGCAACAAGAATGTAGAGCTTGAACTAGGGGTATACTCCAAACCCACTATTTTCTATCTTAACGATAAAATTTATGTCTCAGTAACCGATATTCAGAATCAGAAAATATATCTGTTCGATAGTCAAGCTGAGCCAATCCCTAATTTTCCAATATTTGGCAGTTCTGTAATTGATATGGCAGATATGAATTTAAACAAGAAGGTCGAATTCGTATATAAAGATCAAGATAACAGCATTAAAGTTTTTAAAATACGATGACACGTTAGATTGCTTAATTTATAAATGTTTATATGCAGACTATACACATTCCCTGAAAACCCAATTTGAATTTCGTATTTTTAAATAGTTATTAATCAAAATCTTAACTATTTCAAAAATGAAAATTAAATTACTTAATTCATTATTTTTTATAATCGGAATCACATTCGTTACCGCTCAAGACAACTGTAGCACGTTCTACCCTATGAACGAAGGTGTTTCAATGGAGTATACCAATTATAATAAAAAGGGAAAAGTTGAAGGGGTAAGCAATTATAAAGTTACAGAAGCAAACCATGCTGGCAACACCACTACCGCTACCATGTCTATAAACTTAAAAGACAACAAAGGCAAAGATATTTATAGCACAAGCTACAATTTAACATGTACTGGCAATATGGTCACCTTAGATTACGAATCTTTACTACCTACTGAAATGATGGAACAGTATGGTGACATGGATATTGAGATATCTGGTAATGATATTGAAATACCCAATAAGCTAAGTGTAGGACAAAACCTTAAAGATGCCAATGTTGCCATGAAAATAAGCATGAGCGGTATTAATATGAACATGACCGTTGATATGACGAATAGAAAGGTTGAGAAAAAAGAAAGTGTAACTACTACTGCAGGCACATACGATTGTTTTGTTTTATATAGTGAGAATCGTTCTAAAATGATGATGGCTAACCAGGTTTATCCATCGAGAGTTTGGCTAGCGGAAGGCATTGGAATGGTTAAACAAGAAACCTACAAGAAAAACGGAGACGTTATGAGCAGCACGATGCTTACGGCACAAAGTAAATAATAACTGGACCAAATTCATAAAAAAACCGAGGCTTACACCTCGGTTTTTCCATTTATTTCAGCTTCAAACAGTATTAGAAAATGTTTAAGCAATTTCTGCTTCACTTCATCCATATCCACTTCCTTCTTGCCCAATTCCACATTCAAAGAAGTAACCGCTTTACCTTTTATTCCGCATGGGATCATCAGATCAAAATAACCTAAATCGGCATTTACGTTCAATGCAAAACCATGCATGGTCACCCAGCGTGAAGCTCGTACACCCATAGCACATATTTTACGTGCAAACGGAGTACCGACATCTAACCACACTCCGGTTTCACCTGGTGAACGTTCAGATTTTATTCCGTACTCGTCTAAAGTCAATATGACCATTTCCTCCAGAAAACGAAGGTATTTATGAATATCTGTAAAGAAGTTATCTAAATCCAATATAGGGTAACCCACTATTTGCCCAGGACCATGATAGGTTATATCTCCTCCCCTATTTATTTTATAAAAAGTTGCTCCTTTGTCTTCTAAAACTTTTTCATCTACCAGGAGATTAGAAATATCCCCGCTCTTACCTAATGTATAAACATGTGGGTGTTCTACAAAAAGAAAATGATTGGGAGTCTCTAAATTCAGCTCTTCTCTTCTATTCCTTATTTTAAGATCAAGAGTTTCTTGAAACAGTTGTTCTTGATAATCCCAAGTTTCTTTATAATCTTTAAGACCTAAATCTTGTACGCGCACCTTCTTATTCATCTTACAAAGATATGAAAAGCAAAGACCTATTTTTCTAACTCAACCTCGATGACCATAGATTCTGGATCCTTCATCATCTCCAAGAAGTTTACTTCATGAATCATAGTTTTTCCATCCATTGAAAATGTAGCTTCTTCAATGTTAGTAGATTTTACCCTTCTTGGAAAATGATACTTAAATGTATATGTAGACCCAGATAAAAACATTTCGGCACTTGCCAAGCTGTCTATACTTTGTTCAAACAATTCTTGATTTAAGATAACGGTCTCACGCTTAAATGTATTTTTTTTAAAACTATAATTAACGGTAGTAGTTTCTTCTGTTGCACCACCGGGCATTGTCTTACCACCTGCAACAGGACCTACCGAACTTGCATTTTGGAAAGCGTTAAATGCATCATTCACTTCTGACACTTTCTTAAAGTCTGTAAACATATTAAAATTCATGACTCCGCCTTCTGGATCCACCATCATACGTAAGCTGAAAGGCTCTAACCTTTTAAGCTTAGCTTGCTCTTCTGGCGACAACTGCGCTATACTATCCTTTTTCTCTCTTAATAAGTCTTTAAAAACCAAAGTAGAATCTATTGCTTTATCCAATTCCGTTGAATCGGTTTCGGGTATCATTTGCATCATCTCATCACCATCGAAAAGAATGCTCATTTTACCTGACCCGTCTTCGTTGAAATAAATTTCTTCTGTAAAATTACAGGCAGCAATACATACTGTTATAACAATAACAGCTAATATTTTAAAAAGTCTCATGTGTTTTGGTTCTAGTTAGGATTATTCAGTATGACTAATGCAGCGATTACACCTGGTACCCAGCCGCAAAAAGTCAAAAGTAGAACAATTACAAAAGAACCGCAACCTTTACCTAGAACTGCTAAAGGTGGAAAAAAAATGGCAAGTAATACTCTTATTAAACTCATTTGATTATTATTTTGATTGATTGATGTACCTTATAAGTCGCAATTGTAAACGCTTTGTTACAAAATCCGCTAATTTTATTGACCAGAACTCTACCAATGCTCAGAACAATATTCTTTATTTTAATTTTCTTATCCCTTCTACAGCCTTCATTTAATTGAGTATCTTATGCTAACTTTTAGAACCTTTACAATAGTCATTACGTTAAGTAAACATGAAATACTCACACATGCTTTATAATTTGACCTTAGTTACTTTTCTATTTAGCTTTTTAACATCATGCAGTCAAACCGAAGAAATAAGGTCAGAACAAATAGAGAACGCTACAATTAATGAAGAAACCATTACCTACTTAGCTCTTGGCGATAGTTATACGGTTGGGGAGAGCGTTGCTTTTGAAGATAGTTTTCCTGCTCAATTAAGTACAGAAATAGAGAAAACCAAAAATCGTGTGGTCAATACGACCGTTATTGCACAAACCGGTTGGAGAACAGACCAACTTATCGCCTCTATTGGCAATCGAGAATCTGCAGATTATAATTTGGTAACGTTGTTGATCGGTGTAAACAACCAGTTTCAGTCTAGACCATTTTCTCAATATGAAGCCGAATTTGAAATATTATTGAATAAAGCTATCAGCCTAGCTGGCAATGATTCCAATAAGGTAATCGTTCTTTCAATTCCTGATTACTATTTTACACCATACGGACAAAGTAATGGTAATGAACAAATCTCAATTGAACTTGACGGATATAACAATTTTGCAAAATCTACAGCGAAAGCAAAAGGAGTTACTTTTCTTGATATTACGGATATTACCCGAAGAGGATTAGACGAAAAAGAATTGGTAGCCAATGACGGTTTGCACCCATCGGCACTAACATATCAAAAATTTGTTGAAAGACTCTATCCTTTAGTGTCTACAAGATTGAAAGATTAAGACATATCGATTATATTTGCCAGCTAAATAAACGACGGCATGCAATTATCGGAGCAAGAGCTTATCAGAAGAGAGAAATTAGACAAATTAAGAGCATTGGGTATTAATCCTTATCCAGCTGCTTTATATCCTGTAAATTCCACATCAGAAAGTATAAAATCTGACTATGAAGAAGGCAAGCAGGTAATTGTTGCCGGTAGACTTATGTCTCGTCGTATTCAAGGTAAGGCTTCTTTTGCCGAGCTACAAGATAGTACTGGTAGAATTCAGGTATATTTCAATAGAGATGAAATTTGCCCTGGCGAAGACAAAACCCTGTATAACGATGTTTATAAGAAGTTGCTGGATATTGGTGATATCATTGGTATTGAAGGTGAACTTTTTACCACTCAGGTAGGTGAGAAAACGATTATGGTGAAGAAATTTACCATGCTAAGCAAATCGTTAAGACCTTTACCATTACCTAAAAAAGATGCTGAAGGCAAAGTATATGACGAATTCAATGACCCTGAACTACGTTACCGCCAACGTTATGTTGATTTAGTAGTGAACCCAAAGGTGAAAGAGAATTTTATTAAAAGAACGAAAATCACCAATAGTATTCGTGAATTTTATAATGCAGCCGGTTATTTGGAAGTAGAGACTCCTATTTTACAGCCTATACCTGGTGGTGCAACTGCTCGTCCGTTTTTAACGCATCATAATGCATTGAACATTCCTTTATATTTAAGAATTGCCAACGAGCTTTACTTAAAAAGGTTAATTGTTGGTGGTTTTGATGGTGTCTATGAATTCTCTAAGGATTTTAGAAACGAAGGAATGGACCGTACCCATAACCCAGAATTTACCGTAATGGAATTGTATGTTGCATACAAAGATTACAACTGGATGATGGATACCACAGAGAAACTATTGGAGAAAATTGCGATGGATTCTAACGGTACTACGAAAGTTACCGTTGGTGAAAACGAAATTGAATTTAAAGCTCCGTACGCTCGTGTGCCAATTTTAGAAGCTATAAAAATACATACTGGTTATGATGTTGAAGGTATGCCTGAAGACGAACTTCGCGAAACTGCCAAGAAACTAGGTCTGGAAGTTGACGAAACAATGGGTATCGGTAAATTAATCGATGAAATATTCGGTGAAAAATGTGAGCACTTCTACGTGCAACCAACATTTATTACAGACTACCCAAAAGAAATGAGTCCGCTAACCAAAGAACATAGAGACAACCCGGCTTTGACAGAGCGTTTTGAGCTGATGGTAAATGGTAAAGAGCTGGCTAACGCTTACTCTGAGCTTAATGACCCTATAGACCAAAGAGAGCGTTTTGAAGATCAATTAAAGCTGTCTGAAAAAGGAGATGACGAGGCAATGTTCATTGATCAAGATTTTCTTAGAGCTTTGGAATATGGAATGCCCCCAACTTCTGGTATTGGTATTGGTATTGATCGTTTAGTTATGTTGATGACCAATAATGCATCTATACAAGAAGTATTATTCTTCCCTCAAATGAGACCAGAGAAGAAACCTTTACAATTGTCTGACAATGAAAAGGTAATTTTTGATATTCTAAAAGGCGAAAAGAAAATGGAACTGGACGCCCTTAAAACAAAAGCGGATTTAAGTAATAAAGCTTGGGACAAAGGGATAAAAGGGATTACGAAGCAACAGTTGGCTAAAATTTACAAAGAAGAGGACGTTCTTTTAGTGGAAATTTTATAATAGTCATTTCAAGGAACGGTAAAAAATAGTAGCTTAGAAGCTGGCAAAACCAACCAGTATGAATCTAAGTAGTAAAATAGGTCTGTTTACAGGTCCTATCATATTTTTCATTCTTATTTCTTTACCCAATGTATTAATTTCTGAAAATGCGGATGCCGTCATAGCTGTTGCTCTTTGGATGGTTATTTGGTGGGTTACCGAAGCGGTTTCTATTTCTGTAACCGCATTGCTGCCCTTGTTGCTATTTCCTATTTTAAAAGTAATGCCAATTGGTGATGTTGGAGCAAATTATGGCAGTCCTATAGTCTTTCTATTTTTTGGTGGTTTTGTCATGGCGTTGGCTTTAGAAAAAGTTAATCTTCACAAACGTATTGCCTTAAATATCATTAGACTTACAGGTACAACGGCGAATAAAGTAGTTCTTGGTTTTATGATCGCTACCGCTGTTTTAAGTATGTGGATCAGTAATACGGCGAGTACCGTAGTCATGTTACCCATTGCCATGTCGGTTATCAACTTATTGATCCAAGATGAAGACGGATTTACAAAGCGAGACCGAAACTTTGCCTTAAGTGTGATGCTAGGTATTGCCTTTGCTGCCAACGCGGGTGGTATTGCAACTGTTATTGGTACTCCCCCAAATTCAGTTCTCATTGGTTTATTAGAAAACGAATACAATATTGAAATATCATTTCTTAAATGGATGATTATTGGGCTACCATTCTCCCTTATCATGATTTCCATTTGCTATTTTGTTTTGGTAAAAGTGTTTTTCCCTACTCAGGGTTTAAAATTTAAAGCTTCAAAAACCATAATTCATGAAGAGCTAGATAAATTAGGTCCTACTTCAGGGAAAGAAAAAATGGTGCTTATCATTTTCGGAGTTACTATTTTTCTTTGGGTCTTCAGAACATTGATTAATTCCATATTCCCAAGTTTGGGATTATCAGATACACTTATTAGCATGTTTGCCGCCATTGCGCTATTTACGCTACCATTCAATCTTAAAAAAGGTGATTTCATTTTAGAATGGAAAGATACCCAGAAACTAGCCTGGGGAATTCTTATTTTATTTGGTGGCGGACTCTCATTGGCCAAAGGCATGTCGGTTTCCGGTATCGTCGATTTGGTGGCAGAAGTTATTGGGCAAAGCGACCTTAGTATTCTACTAACCGCATCTTTATTGATTTTGTTAATGTTGTTTATGACAGAGCTTATGAGTAACGTAGCACTTGTAGCAGTTCTTGCTCCAGTAGTGGCAGGTATCGCTATTGGTCTAGGCTTACCTATTACTTATCTTTTGATACCAATAACCATTGCCAGCAGCTGTGCTTTTATGTTACCTATGGCAACACCACCAAACGCAATAGTCTTTGCTAGCGGTTATATAAAAGTCCACGAAATGGCACGTGCAGGAGTTATTCTTAATCTTATTGCAGTGCTCTTGTTAATTGGATTATTTCAATTTGTGCTACCGCTATTATTTTAATAATCTTCTGCAAAAAATAAAGCCCTTGCAGTTGCAAAGGCTTTATAATCGACTAATTCAGAAATGAAAAAATGTTTATTCCTACTTAATAGACGCCTTTCATTCAGCATTGTTACAAATAGGCTTAAGAAATTATT
>Ga0209295_1000636_pt1 | contig 14822 bp, 20 predicted proteins | sample Porto_5metaG_FD_187428 | JGI IMG/M metagenome (GOLD analysis project Ga0209295, IMG submission 187428) | Marine algal microbial communities from Porto, Portugal - Porto_5 metaG (SPAdes) (version 2) | ecosystem: Host-associated > Algae > Red algae > Unclassified | place: Portugal: Porto... | reverse complement strand
GCGTATTCGTTGTGTTCTTCAATGCCTGTCGCTACTGCGAATATATTAGGGTCAAAAATAATATCTGTGGGGTCAAATCCGACATCTTCCGTCAGGATTTTATAGGCGCGATGACAAATTTCGACCTTGCGTTCAGTGGTGTCCGCCTGTCCTTCTTCGTCGAATGCCATGACGACCACCGCCGCGCCGTATCGCTTGCAAATTTTGGCTTGATGAACGAAGGACTCCACACCTTCTTTCATCGAAATAGAATTGACAATCGCCTTGCCTTGCACACATTTCAGCCCGGCTTCGATGACCTCAAATTTGGACGAATCAATCATTATCGGCAGCTTCGCAATGTCGGGTTCGGAAGCGATGAGATTAAGGAAATCGATCATCGCTTTTTTGGAATCCAGCAAGCCTTCATCCATGTTTACGTCGATGATTTGTGCGCCGCCATCGACTTGCTGACGTGCCACCGAAAGGGCTTCGGCAAGGTCGCCCGTTTTGATGAGTCGGGCGAATTTTCGGGAGCCGGTGACGTTGGTGCGCTCGCCTACATTGACGAAGTTGGTATTGGGTCGCAAGCGTAATGCTTCCATACCACTCAAACTCGTAAGTGACTTGATAACAGGGATTTGTCGGGTAGAAGTGCCGTTGATGCAAGCCGTCATTTCGCGGATGTGGTCGGGCGTAGTACCGCAGCATCCGCCGACGATATTCACAAAACCGCTTTTGATAAAATCTTCTATAAACATCGCCATTTCGACGGGCGTTTGGTCGTATTCGCCAAACTCATTGGGCAAACCTGCATTGGGATAAGCACTGACGTAGCAATCGGAAATCTTGGCTAATTCCTGTATATAAGGACGCATTTCGGCAGCCCCCAAAGCGCAATTCAAGCCGATACTAAACAAGTCTATGTGTTGGGTAGATATTCGGAAGGCTTCGACGGTTTGACCCGATAAAGTACGTCCGCTGGCATCGGTAATTGTACCCGACACCATGACGGGATATTTCGTTCCCGTTTCTACAAAATATCGATCCAAAGCGTATAAAGCCGCCTTGCAATTGAGCGTATCAAATATCGTTTCTACCAAGAAAATATCCACGCCGCCCTCGCCCAATCCGCGCACTTGCTCGTAGTAGGCTTCCATCAATTCATCAAACGAAATCGCACGAAATCCGGGGTCGTTGACATCGGGCGAAAGCGAAGCCGTCTTGGGCGTGGGACCGAGCGCACCCGCTACAAAACGGGGCTTGTCGGGCGTTTTTTCGGTATATTCATCCGCTACCTTTCGCGCAATACGCGCCGATTCGACGTTCATTTCATAGACCAATTCCTCCATGTGGTAATCGGCTTGCGAAACGGCATTTGACCCAAAGGTATTGGTCTCCACGATGTCTGCCCCGGCATCGAAGTAGGCCTTGTGAATCGCCTCTATCACATGCGGTTGCGTGAGACTCAATAGTTCGTTATTGCCTTGCACATCTTGCTCTATATCAGCGAATCGCGCCGAGCGATAGTCTTTTTCTTCGAGGTTGTATTGTTGTATCATCGTCCCCATCGCGCCATCGAGTACGAGTACGCGCTTGCGGGCGATTTGTTCGAGTTGCTGGGCGCGGGGGGAGGTGTATTTCGTTCTTACTTTTGTCATGCTTATTTTAACTTCGTGTCTGTGTTGGACGTGGGTTGGACGCAAAGATAACGAAGTTTGGGGAGATTTTGTTTGGGGGATTACCTTGAATTCACCGCAAGAATATAGAGAAAATATCAAAATATGAAATTTTGTGACATAGAAATTTGTTTATTTCCAAAATAGTCTATACATTTGATTATCAAATAGAACAGTCCACACACCCGACGATTCGTTCACCATTAAAAATAAAAAACCATGACTCTTTCTACCCCCCCCACAAATTACACTTATCTATAATTCGTTATTGTCATACCAACAACGAAGATATAATCTTTTCAGATTACATTTTTTTCATTCTATCATACTTTAAACCAACCTTACTTATCAAAAAAAATCGCACACACATACTATATGTAAGTGGAGCGACAAAAAACACCGTGCCTTTCTCTTGCAGGAGAATGACACGGTGATAAAAGCAAGCGCAGTCGGCTATATAGGACTGCATTCACTTTATTTATAAATCTGCTCAAAATTAACTAATTTATGAGACTTTATGAAATGAAAACCCTAATTCGAGTGCTGATACTTGCAGCTTTCGTACTTTTATCCAATGCCTGTGAACCCGACCCTGACCCCGAACCGGAACCCGACACGTCTATTGAGTTTAATATCAATGACCAAACACACTCCGCAACACCTGTACAAACCGTACTTGGCGAAGACCGACTCAATCCCTACACCGTAGACAACATGACTCAAGCTGCTGACAACGTATATGGAGTAAGTCGCACAGGCGGACCGATGCCAACGACGAACCTATACGTCAAATTTACCCCAAGCAGCCTTGATGATATAGAAGCGATGTACGATACCGACGAGACTTTTTATGACTTTCCCCTAACTCGCGAAGTAGTGGCGATGGGCGATTATTATCAGAACTTGGCACAAGATGAATTTCCGGAATTGTACGCCGTAGTGCCACCGAATTTTCAATTTCCGAGCGTACCGTATCAGATACTTGCGCCACTGCATATCGCGCCTTATGATACCTATTTGGCGCAAGAGGCTTTTGCGCTAACTAATAACACGTATGACGGGATTCCCTCACAGACACCTCAACAATCACTGACGATATGTACGCCCGACGACCCAAATCACCCGGAGTGCGAATGTGATATATTCCTTGGTAATCAAGTAGCTTATGACGATTGTATCAATAATTTATACAATGATCCAACACCAGACCCTCCTACTCCAACAGATGTGTGTACTTGCTCTACATACGGGCATCATCGCAAGCCTGCAGGGCGTGTGAGAGTGGAGGATACCCAGCTTTCTACAACCTGCACAGACAATCCTTTTATACCTGTAAGACGTGTAAAAGTCATTATGAAAGATACTTGGTTCACAGAAGATGAAACTTGGACAGATGATAATGGATGTTGGAAAATTAATGATAAATATTATGGTAGAGCTTGGATGTGGGTCAAGTTTAAGAACGATAGATGCCAAATCAGAGGAGCAACAGATAGTTGGCGAGCTATATATCAATGGGCTGTTCCCGTAAAAGATTATGTTGGTGTCATAAACGGACCTAATTTTGACAATATTAACGTCAATTACGAATCGTGGACAAATCAAGGGTCACCTGCTCATATATATTGGGGGGCTGCAACAGTCAATAATGCTGTGCACGAATTCCATGATTATGCTGACGATGATGGTATTAACCCTCCACCAGATGATCTAGACATATATGTTGCTAACGGCGCTACTTTTGGCTATGCAATAATGTCTGTACAGCAAGAATTTAGTGCTTCTGTTGCAGCCGTTTTGACAGCTGGTGCCTCAATCTTTATAGGACCATTTGCTCCTATTGTCGGTGTAGTTGGGTATGCTGTAACCATAGCAGCATTACCAGACGTATGTATTGGTATCAATTTTAATAATTCTGACAGGTTAAAGTGGCTAGCTTATCATGAGATTGCTCATGCTTCCCATTATACCCAAGCAGGACATGCCTTTTGGCGAGACTTAGCAGCATCTGAAGTACTCGCTAATGGACACGGAGATCAAAATAGTACAAACGCCGGCTTAATTGCTTTATGTGAGTCATGGGCAGAGCATATCGGTGCTAGCTATAATGATAGAACTTATGGGTTAAACGAGACGCTACCTCTCACCAGTTATCAAGAATATTTAGAAGAGGTAAGAAATGAAGAGCTAAATCACATACCTATTGGTTATTATAATGACTTGATTGATGGAATTAATCTGAACGAAATAGCATGTGAAGACCCATGGCCTCCTGTAAATGACTGTGGCATAATAGTAGATGGAGTAGAAGGATTCACGAATACTCAAATGTTTTCTGTATTAGATGCTAGTGTTCGTTCTCCGGCAGACTTTACCAATGATTTAATACTAAATCATCTCGGTGCAACTCCTAATACCACACAACAAGTTCTTGATTTATTTGACTCGTATTAAATTTTTAATGGGAAGCGAGTCAACTCGCTTCCCTATTTCAACTAATTAAGCATGAGATACTTATTAATTTTCCTATCATTTACCGTACTAGCATCTTGCATAAAAAACTCTCAAAACTGCCCCAGATACTTTGAGTTACCCGCACAAGTGACCCCTTATAGCGAAACTTATAATGTTGGTGATACCATTACTATTTCGTCAAAATTTCACAAAGAAGTTTATGATAAAAATACCCAAGAGTATTATGACGTCACAGGTGTAGAATGGGGTATGGGTACTGGTATACATAGAATTGATACGATGCTTAATATTCAATATTATACTCAAGAATATTTTAGTTTTGCTGCAGATTCTGATTACGATTATAGTTGGAGTTATTTTTCGAGCGGTGCTAGTTATTTAGCCGGTGAATTTAATTTTCAAAATGACTCTTTCGATTTAGAAATAAAATTGATAGCTATGCATCCCGGCATATTCCATATGGTACACACAAGTACTTTAGTAGATATTAATAACGACCAAGATTTTGAAGGTAAATGTAGATTAACAGGATTTGAAGGCCATACAAAAATGAATGAAGGTAGAGATAATAATATTCATCTAATGGCTGAATCCCCCGAACCTCATTACAGAGAATGGATATTAGAAAAACCGGAAGAAAGATTTCATAAAGAAGGTGGCTACTGCTTCCGCGTAGTCGAGTAGCCGCACACATCATCCAAACAAAAGAATAAAGTACGATATAATGAAACACAAGAACATACAACAAAAACTCCGCGCGTACAGTGGCTTGGCGGCAGCATTTATGCTTACTGCTACTACGGATGTGGCGGCACAGTGCGGTAGTACCACACCGGGTACGCCTTTAGATATTGACATTGACGGCGATGGCATTACGGATGTCTCTTTAGTGCAGAATAGCAATTTTCACTACTTCCACAGAGATTATTACGATGTATATAATTTACAGATATTCAGCGTCAATTTCGCTAATGGAGTTCTTAGCTTTACAACTATAAAAAACAACAGCACGGTCAGTATGGATTCCGTCAATGGCATCAATACCAATAGCTTTGCTACTTCTTCTGCTACCAATACCTTTGTCAATCTCACATTTCCGCCTACGCCCAATGTCATTCCGGCAGGGAGTGTATTTTATCCGGTTGGTTGTCCGTCAGGTGCAGTGGCTACGGCATCTTTTGCCTACGGTTATGGCTATAATGACCGCTATTTTCGTAGGGTTTCATACACATTTACTTCATCCCGACGTAGCACTAGTGCATACGCACAGCCTGCACTTGGCAATTCGATAATCGGGCTTGCATCCTCTGCCAATGTATGCAATGCAGCACTCACACCCGACAATATTGATTTAGGCTCAAATGGCACTTATCGCGCTTTCGGATTTTCCAAATTTAGGACGCTTGACCGTCGGATTTATGGGTCTTCCTTTACAGTGAGCAATCTTGGTGTAACCTGTGCTGGTGCAGTCGTAGAATTGGGTGACATCTTGTTGCCTTTTACCAGTACGCGAATAATAGATACGACTGTTTCCACGACTTTTATCAACACCACAACCACATTCCAAAACACTAATCCCACCGAATACCTCGCCGTACAGTTCCAAGCCGACCCCGACGGCAACGGCATCAACGAAACCTACAACGGTTGGGTAGCCCTCACGATAGACCCTGTTACTAGCCAAATCACCTGTACAAATACGGGCTACCAACAATGCTCGGTGGAAGATGCAATAGCAACAGGAGATACCTCCCTCGCGTGTATCACGACAGGCGAAGCCACCAACTCAAATGCCGCTTGCGTCCCTGTCTGTACAATCACTGCCCAAGTCGTAGAGCAAATGTGTGATGACAATGCCACACCCGAACTCGGAGCAGACGACATCATCACCTTCACTGTAATTGTAAATGGAACCAACGGCACTACATGGTCTGATAATCAAGGTAATACGGGGCAGATTTATGGAACGGCTGTCACGTATTCGCTTTTGGCGGGTAGTACGCTCAATCTCACTTTCAGTGATGATGATGCCGCAAATGTTGCTTGCACAAGCGCACTCATACTGACCGCCACCGATTGTATGACGGTAGAAAATATCCCGACGACAAGTGAATGGGGTTTATCGATATTGGGCTTATTGATGTCAATTACGGCAGTGGTTGGTATTCGGCAATCAAGACAAATTCAAGGAGATTTGTCATAGCAAATTGAAAGAACGCTTTTGTCAATTGTCACGTAGCCCCAAGTATAACGCAGGGACGATTTACAAAATCGTTTTACGTATTTCACAAAAAACCATTATCTTGTACAAAAATTACGATTATGACATTAGAAGTGAGAAAATTGGTCTTAATTCAGCGATTGGCGGTAGTAGAAAATGAAGCTACGTTGGATATAGTAGAAGAAACTTTGAACGCAGATATGAATGACACGGGTTGGCAACTTTCGGACGAACAACAACAAAGTCTCGAAAAATCGCTCGACCAAGCCGATGCCGGACAAACGACTCCACACGAAGTCGTTATGGATAGAATCAAAGCTAAATTTAACTTATGAAACCCGTAGTATAGACCGATGGTAGCCTAATCTACATGCGAAAGGCTCATCGCTTACCTTATCCACCACAATAGCAAACAAGAACTGGAAAAAGTAGTTTCAGAGTTGGAACGCTGTATCCGTCTGATTAGTCAAAATCCGGGCTTATTTGCGCTATACCAACATTTAAATCGCGGTGCCAGAAAATGTGTTATCACGAAAAGGTATGTCATGTTTTATCGTGATAATGATGAGTTTATTGAGATTCTCGGTATTTACGACACTCGCCAAGATTTGTCGAGAATTGACCTCTGAACTCATCGCCCAAAAGCCTGATGCCGTATGCCGATTTACAAAATCGTTTTACGTACTGCCAAAATTGTCTTTGCGAGTGAGTAGGTGCGCTTTACCCCACAGCAAATTCCGGTATTAATTCACGCTGATAAGACGAGCGAAATCCCAGTACAATATCGCTTTTAGGAATGCCTTTTTCATATAAAAGCAAAGCGATTTTCAGGTCAGTGCCATCGTGTTGAATCCATACTTTTCCGGTGGGTTTTACATCAATATGAACGAAAGGCAGATAGGTACGTCCGCCTTCTTCTTCCCAACCGACATCGAACAATAAATAATGTCCTGCCTCGTGGTCTTGGATAATTTGCGTCTCAATTGGCTGGTCATCAGGCATCCAACCGCCTATTTCTTTGATGATTTCGCTAACGATTTTTTTATATTTTGTTATAGTTTCCATTTGCCGGCACTTCGTTTTTATTTTTGATGAAATGTATGATTTTGTATTTGTAAATTTACATGATTTTAAGGTAACAAACAAATTCAAATATACGGCTGCCCTCAACATCCCCTTCGAGGCTAACCCGTAAAACTACCGCATCACTATCCGCATTGTCGGTCGTGTACGTACATACGCAGGGCGATTTATAAAAATGCTGTACGTTTCACAAAAAACCATTATCTTGTACAAAAATTACGATTATGACATTAGAAGCCAGAAAATTAGATTTAATACAACGATTGGCAGTAGTGAAAGATGAAGCTACGTTGCAGATTGTAGATGAAGTTTTGAGTAGTAATAATGGTCATACAGACTGGCAGCTTTCAGATGAGCAAAAACAATTTGTCAAGGAATCTATCGCTGAATTGGACGCAGGAATGGGTATTCCACATGAAGAAGTGATGCGAGAAGTCCGCGAAAAATTCAAGGTATGAAAGAAGTCGTTTGGTCGCCAAAAGCCAAGATGCGCTACACTCGCTTGCTCCATTACCTTATGGAACACAAGAGCAAAGTTGAGCTGAAAGCTGTTCTTGAAGGCGTTGAGAAAATGGTCGAGACGATAGCTGTTTTCCCGCGAATCTGCCAAATGTATGACGACGACAAGCGTATTCGCAGAGCCGTTATCACCAAACGCTGCATTATGCTATATCGTTTGGAAGATGATAAAATCGAAATCATCGGTGTATTTGATGCACGTCAGGATTTGTCGAGCATTGACCTCTGAACTCATCGCCCAAAAGTCTGATGCCATAAGCCGCAGGACGATTTACAAAATCATTTTACGTGTGTCGCGGAAAGGTATTGTCTTGTGGTTATTCAATCGTTAACTTCTCAGGGTCTTGGCTGGTATTACCGCCATGCGTGGATTTCTTTTTTGAGGTTTTCATGCGTAGTAACTCGCCCTGTCTCAATATCTTTTTCGCTTTCCAAAATCGCATTGACGTAGGCTTGCTGTTCTTTGTCAGTGTAACTTTCTTCAAGCTGCACAAATGGCAATTCATTGATAAGCACCAGAAAAAAATCCTTCTTTTCCGAAGGTATTTTAAGCATTAGTGTATCCATATTTGAGATGTATTTTGTGTTTATGATTCCCACTCATCACGCATTTGCTTTTGAATGTCAAGCGGCGAGGCTTTCAACTGAATAACGCCACAATGCCTCTTTGCATCAAATCCTTTTGATTTCGTAAATGTGGAAAGAATTTTTTGGATAGTTGCGCTATCCATTGATTTTTTGATTACAACTGTCATTAGATTTATTTTTTACAAAAATACAAAAACAAACGCAAACTTGCATCAGGAATAGATATTTGATTTCATTGGCAATTCTCCCATTTTTTCCTTATTTTTGAATTAAAAAATAGTCAACATTAATTTTTATGAGTGTAAATACGATTGACCAACAGGCATTAAAATCCGGAATTATCCAATTATTTGAAGAGGATAAAGCATTTCTGCATAAAATAGTGTCGCTTTTTCAGGCAGAAGAACAGCCTCAAAAAAAGGAGTTGCCACAGGATGTAGATAGCGAAGATGAACCGACATTCGACAAATCTCCTTTGGAGATGAACGATGAAGAACATGCGGAGTTTATGAAATATGTGAAGAAAAAGTACGCCATTAAATGGGAAGATTTAGAACCCTTGAAAGAACTCTTTGAGGATGAAGAACGCTCTGCCGAAGAACTCGTTAAAATGCTATAATGTTTTACCTGATAGACACCAATATAGTCGTTCATTACGTCAGACAGTCCGAGACTTACAAAGATGTACGAGCCAAACTTGATGCCTCTGATAATGAGGTCAATTTAGTGCTGTCGGAGGTTTCGATAGGCGAGATATATTCATTAGCCAAAAGAAACAAATGGGGAACAAAGAAGATGCAACGTCTCAATAGTTTCTTGTCCGCTTTGACGGTTTTCCCCATTTCCTACCCTGATATTTACGAAGCCTACGCCGACATCGACGCATACAGCCAAAGCCACCACCCTACGCTCTCCCTCCCACAAGGCATGACCGCCCGAAACATGGGCAAAAACGATGTTTGGATTGCCGCTACCGCCTATGTACTACGCGCCACACTCGTCACCACGGATAAGGATTTTGACCACTTGCAACACTTCTTTGGCTTGGAATGGGTCGAACAATAAACGAGTACGAGTTGGCAATTCTCCCATTTTTTCCTTATTTTTGGGTAAAAATAAAACAATTGTATGAGTGCAGATACCGCAACAGCAACCAATACCGCTACCGTCACCACAACGACCACGACGATTGATAAGGCTACGTTGAAGACTTTGATTATCCAACTATTTGAGGAGGATAAAGAATTTTTGCATAAAATAGTATCACTTTTTCAGGCAGAAGCAACACCTAAGAAAAAGAAGTTGCCACAGGATATGAATGATGAGGAACATGCGGAGTTTATGAAGGAAATTAAACGCAAACACGGTTTGAAAAAAGAAGTGATAGAGGAATTGCAAGAACTTTGGAAAGACGAACTACCTGCCGAAGAACTCGTTAAAATGTTGTAAAAATGAGCTACCTGATTGACAACAATGTGCTGGTACATTTTGTAAGGATGTCTCCAATTTACGACAAAATAGACCGTCAGTATGACCTTTTTTCACCTCAGAATCCCACCAATATATCCGAAGTTTCGATTGGTGAGGTACAATCTCTTGCTAAACGAAATCGTTGGGGTGGGAGAAAATTGGAGCGATTGGAACTGATACTGGAAAAAGCACTGCCTATCTTTATCTCCACCGAAGGCATCCACGAAGCCTACGCCGACATCGACGCATACAGCCAAAGCAAGCACCCCACGCTCTCCCTCCCACAAGGCATGACTGCCCGAAACATGGGCAAAAACGATGTTTGGATTGCCGCTACCGCTTACGTACTCCGCGCCACACTCGTCACTACGGATAAGGATTTCGACCACTTGCAACGCTTCTTTGGCTTGGAATGGGTGGAGCAATGAATGGGTTGCGAGTTGGCAATTCTCCCATTTTTTGTGTATTTTTGAAGAAAAATAAAGGTTCTTTGACAAATTCAGTGGTTGCTCGTTTCTCGCGTAAGGGATAGTAGGTGTTGTTTGAACGTAACGGAGCGATAGCGAGAGTGGAGAGAGTGCCGGATAGCCCGACCCCCGACTGGTAAGGAGGGGGATACGCCCAAATTATTATTCATTTCACTGGATTTGTCAAAGAACCAAAATAAAACAATTTTATGAGTGTAGATACCGCAACAGCAACCAATACCGCTACCGTCACCACAACGACTACGACGATTGATAAGGCTACTTTTAAGGCTTTGATACTCCAACTATTCAAAGAAGATAAGGATTTTTTACGTGAAATCGTGGACTTGGTGGAAGCTGAAAAAGAGCTGAAGTTCGACAAATCGCCTTTGAAAATGAACGATGAAGAACATGCAGAGTTTATGAAGCATTTCCTTGAAAAATATGCCGTTGAAAAAGAAGATTTGCTGCCACTACGTGAGCTGTTCAAAGATGAATTGCCGGCAGAAGAACTCGTTAAAAAGTTGTGATGACTTATTTGATTGATACCAATATAATCGTCCATTTTGTCAGAGATTCGGCACTTTATAAGGCAGTAGAAAACGATTATCAAATATTTGAGTCTCCTAATAAAGTGGTCATTTCCGAAGTTTCTATTGGTGAAATTTACTCGTTATCCAAAAGAAATCGTTGGGGCGAAAGACGTATGGAACGGTTGGAACGTTTTTTATCAAGTCTGACCGTTGCGCCCATTTCATACCATCCTGACATCTACCGTGCTTACGCCATCATAGACGCATACAGCCAAAGCAAGCACCCAACATTCTCCCTCCCGCAAGGCATGACCGCCCGAAACATGGGCAAAAACGATGTTTGGATTGCCGCTACCGCTTACATACTCCGCGCCACACTCGTCACCACGGATAAGGATTTCGACCACTTGCAACGCTTCTTTGGCTTGGAGTGGGTGGAACAATAAAGGAGTAGGGATTCAAAAATGCCCTACATTTCACACAAAACTATACGCCCAATACATCAAAAGCAGCTGAATCGGCAGTCGAATCAACGTACCTACAACGTATTTTTTCTTCTTCAAAGACTTTTGAAAATGATACACATTCGCAGGAAAAACGGCGATGAGCAAGGCGATAATTCCCCATGCAGCATAATGGCGCGTAGCCGCAAAAAACAAACCTGTGCCCAATACCACCTCAATCACACCTACCAAAATATTTACCTTTTCAGGATATGGCACCCATTTCGGCGTGATTTTCAAGAAGAACTTCGGCACACGAAAATGACTGAAACCTGCGTATATGTAAAAGCCGCCCATTAGAATGAGCGAGAAAAGTTGAATATTAGACATAGCATAAATATACACTTTTTTTATCAATGAAAAAATACGTACTAATTCGTAGCTTTGCGCCGATTTCAGTTTAAGCGTAAGCCTACTTAAACTTCATCTTAAATTTACTACAATGATAGCAGCCAACAACCCGACCCTCAAATCATGGATTGAAGTTCCTACGGATAGCGATTTCCCCATTCAAAATATCCCATTCGGAATCATCAAAACGGGACGTGCACAACCCCATGTCGCTACGATTATCGGTGATACGCTGATAGACTTGGCAGCACTCGCGGAGTTGGGGTATTTCGATGATTTACAGATAGATAACTCCGTGTTTTTCATGCCATACCTGAATGAGTTTATGGCATTGGGAAAAACGACGACTCGCGCGGTACGTGAGCGTATTTCGCATATTTTCCAACATGATAATGCCGAACTGCATGATAATGAGGAACACAAATCGCAAGTCTTAGTCGATGCACCCTACACTCAAAATCTGATGCCCGTAGAAGTCCGTGACTACACCGATTTTTACTCCAGCCGCGAACATGCGACCAACGTAGGCACGATGTTCCGCGATCCGAATAATGCCTTGTTACCCAATTGGTTGCACTTGCCGGTGGGCTATCATGGTCGGGCTTCGTCTATCGTGGTGTCGGGTACGCCTATCCATCGTCCGAAGGGGCAGCAGAAGCCAAAAGATGCCGAAAAACCCGTTTTTGGTGCGTCCAAATTATTGGATTTTGAATTGGAAATGGGCTTTGTCGTCGGGCAATCAACGCAGCTTGGGCAGTCGGTCTCGACGGCAGAAGCAGAGGATTATATTTTTGGTTTGGTGCTATTCAATGATTGGTCGGCGAGAGATATTCAGGGTTGGGAATATGTGCCGCTCGGTCCGTTTTTGGGTAAAAGTTTTGCGTCGTCGATTTCGCCCTGGGTCGTGACTTTGGATGCCCTCGACCACTTCCGAATCGAAGGACCGGAACAAGACCCGCCCGTGCTACCTTATCTTCAATATGAAGGTAAAAAACGCTTTGACATCAACCTCGAAGTGCTGATACAGCCCGAAGGCGGCAATGCGCATAGTGTTTGTAAGTCAAATTTTAAAAATATGTATTGGAATATGGTACAGCAACTTGCACACCATACCGTCAATGGCTGCAACCTCAATATAGGCGATATGTGCGGTTCGGGTACGATTAGCGGCGCTACGCCCGATACTTACGGCTCGATGCTCGAACTCTCATGGCGCGGCTCAAAACCACTCGCTATGCCCGATGGTTCTGAACGTAAATTTATCAATGACGGCGATACCGTAATCATGCGCGGATTTGGCGAGAAAGATGGTGTCAGAATTGGATTTGGAGAGGTGACGGGGAAGGTACTGCCTGCGACTTGAATGGTTTTATTGCTGTATTGTTGTATTGCTGTATTGCTGTATTGCTGTATGGTTTTATGGTTGTATGGTTTTCGCTACGCGGAAAATCTATCATAATTCAGCAATTCAGCAATAAAACAATACAACAATTTAGCAATACAACAGTAAAACAATAAAATTCGTGCTAAAAAAATACCATACGAAAGGCGTTATAGAAGCCGGATGCGATGAAGCGGGGCGAGGTTGTCTGGCGGGTCCGGTCTATGCGGCGGCAGTGATATTGCCGCCTGATTTTGAGCATGAATTATTGAACGATTCTAAGCAACTCACTGAAAATCAGCGTTATAAGTTGCGCTCCATCATAGAAACACAAGCGGTTGCGTGGGCGGTAGGTATTGTTTTCCCAAAGGAAATCGACGAGATAAATATCCTTAATGCGTCTTTTCTGGCAATGCACCGCGCTATCGACCAACTCACCAAAACGCCCGAATCCTTACTCATTGATGGCAATCGTTTTTCGGCATATTTTGGTATTCCGCATCAATGTATCATCAAAGGTGACGGCAAATATTTGTCTATCGCGGCGGCTTCCGTGCTTGCCAAAACGTATAGAGATGACTACATGCAAGGCATTCATGCGGAGTTTCCTTTTTATCATTGGAACAGCAATAAAGGCTACCCAACTAAAGCCCACCGCGCAGGCATACGCAAACATGGCACGACGAATTACCATCGACACACGTTTCGTTTATTGCCGGAAGAGGCGTGAGATGAGAGACGTGAGAAATGAGATGAGACAATTACCTTTCTCACATCTTTTGTCTCAGAACGCATTCCAAACACTATCTTCTGGAGTTGGGGCGGTAAAGGTCTTTTGGTCTTGTGTATCTGGGTGCGTGAAAGACAGTTCGGCGGCATGTAGGTGGATGGAACGGTCACGATTACCGCGCCTGAAACCGTATTTGACATCGCCTTTGATGGGACTGCCAATGGCGGCGAGTTGGGCGCGGATCTGGTGATGCCGTCCGGTGAGCAGCTCTATTTCGAGCAAGTGATAACGCTCTATACTACCTATCAAACGATAATTTAATTCGGCTTTTTGGGTATGGTGAAGTGCTTTGTCGAAGGCAAAAGAACGGTTTTGTTTGGCGTCTTTTCGGAGATAATGTATAAGCGTACCTGTCTCTTTTTCAGGCTTGTTACCAACTACTGCCTGGTACATTTTTTTGATTTTCCTTTCCTTAAATTTTTCGTTTAAATCACTTGCTATCAATGGATTGAGTGCAAAAATAACCAATCCACTCACGGGTCTGTCGAGACGATGAACGAGATATACAGGCTGGTCAATTTCGAATTGAAGCTGTTCTGTAAGAGAAGCATCCCCTGTTTTATCGGCTTGTATAGGCACGCCGGGCGTTTTATTGGCAATGACGATAAATTCATCTTGATAAATAATGTTCATATTTTTTGCATATTAAATATTTTTTATTAACTTGTGGTAGAAGATAGGCGGATGGAATTAAAAAGCACTTATATAATTTTTATAAATATTTTAAAATCAATAGGTTGTAATTAATAAATTTGGCGCATAGTTTCGTTCACTTATTATTTA